>Ga0207641_10000042_pt1 | contig 186384 bp, 184 predicted proteins | sample KBSSwiS62_FD_184306 | JGI IMG/M metagenome (GOLD analysis project Ga0207641, IMG submission 184306) | Switchgrass rhizosphere microbial communities from Kellogg Biological Station, Michigan, USA - KBS Switchgrass S6-2 (SPAdes) (version 2) | ecosystem: Host-associated > Plants > Roots >... | reverse complement strand
GCTGCTGGATTCCCGCCTTCGCGGGAATGACGAAGGGGGGGCGGGAATGACGAGGTGGGGACGGGAATGGCCTGCTGCCGGTTGGCGGACACGACAACTAAGCTGCCTTCAGCCGTATGACGGGAATCGCCCACTTGCGGACACTTGCTTGAGGAGCGGTAGATTAGTCGCCCGTCTGGTAAATGGCAGTTGCCAACACCTGCACCCTGTCCAATCGCTCACCCGATTTGTCCGCTCGGCTGATGGTTATGGATAGTGAAGGGTCCTGCCGATTGCGAAACACCGTGGTTGTCATTGGACCTTTCCCTGCCGACTTCTCAGACTGCCACCTCCGGTTAAAGTCGGGCGAGGAAAGGACGCTCTTAATACTCGGTTGGAGGTCTACCCCGCCGCCGCCAGTAATGTGGCACATTGGTAACTGGTCTGACACAACAAGAACATAACCTGCGTTTGGCGTCGAGTTGATCCGCCAATAGTGATTAGCCCGACGGAGTGTGGCCGGTGGGAGGTTCACATCCTCCACACGATCAACGAGGCCCATCTGCGACCCAAGGCCGACAGCCCTGACAAATGGGCCGGTTCCCTCCGCCCAACTTGCAGGGTTCAGCAACCATTCCTCGCACCCGCGCAGTGCACCATCGAAGCCTTTTTCAAGGTTCGGCTCGGCGACAGCGGGTGAGGCAACAGCGGCAAACACAAGGATGGCGGGATACAAGTATCTCATCGCAAGAGTTCTAATGCAGAAATTGTCCGCTAACCACCCAATTCCTGCCACAAGTCTGCTCGCTGCGAAATTTTGCGGGAGGCAACTCCCGATCCAGTTGCGGACGCGTGTTCGTTTGGGTACCTTGTGACGATGACATGGCTTGCCGAGATACTCATTCAGAGCTTTTGGGAAGGCGTCGTCCACGTTGCCTATCGGAAATGGGGCCTAACGGTTGGGGCTTTTGCTCTCTTCGCTCCGTTCTTCATCGTCGGCTTGCTCATCTGGATGATCGCTGGATGAGGCGGGCGACGGCAGCTAACCACCAATGCCCGACGCTCGTTGCATCTAGGCACCATCCGCTCCCCGACCCTCCGGCCACTCAGCTTCGCTTCAAGCGCTTACGACAGCGGTCGTGTCGCGGCCGTTTGGGGCTGCGGCGGGTTGTGGGGGAATTTTCCGCCGTGACCACAGCGATGGTCGCGGCTCGGTCAAGTTGCAGAGTTGGCTGTCCGGCTGGATTGCGAGGTTGCTGCTGGATTCCCGCCTTCGCGGGAAAGGCGAATGGGGGGTGGGAATGACGAGGTGGGGGCGGGAATGGCCTGCTGCCGGTTTGGCGGACACGACAACTAAGCTGCCTTCAGCCGTATGGCAACTAACGCCCAGTTGCAGACGTTCCATGCAGCAGTTACGACGCCGTCATGGATGACTCAGTATCGCCGTCTTGGACGATAACTCAACATCTTGCCGCTGGATCAAGCGCAATCACGCAAATCGAGGCTGATCGCTTACACGCGGGGCCGGAACCGGTCTGCCATCACTTCGACGAAATCGATCCGGTTGATCAGATGGAGGACAGCGTGGAGGCGACCTACCGCAAAGTGGTGCCTCTATTCGCCTCCGCAGGGGTCGAGTTTTTGCCTGACCGACTTGAGGCATGGGAGCGGGTCAAACCCCAGATGGAGTGGCTCGCAACGCGCATTCCGCGTGTAATGGAAGCCGCCAAAGCAGCAGGTTTGGTGTATCGAGGGTGGACATGGGAGCCTCGTGATCGCCAACCGATCGCCGCCTCCGACATCGAAATCATCAACAACCGAAGCGTGTGACGCTGTGCCGTCTGAACGTCCGTACCCCACCCAATACCAGACGCTCGTTGCATCTAGGCACCATCCGCTCCCCGACCCTCCGGCCACTCAGCTTCGCTTCAAGCGCTTACGAAAGCGGTCGTGTCGCGGCCGCTTAGGGCTGCGGCGGATTGTGGGGGAATTTTCCGCCGCGACCACAGCGATGGTCGCGGCTCGGTCAAGTTGCAGAGTTGGCTGTTCGGCTGGATTGCGAGGTTGCTGCTGGATTCCCGCCTTCGCGGGAATGACGAATGGGGGGCGGGAATGACGAGGTGGGGGCGGGAATGGCCTGCTGCCGGTTTGGCGGACACGATAACTAAGCTGCCTTCAGCCGTATGGCAACTAACGCCCAGTTGTGGACGCTACCGCACTATGTCAATCAAGCTTCGATGAAGACGTGGATAGCACTCTTGGTGACGGTGCTCGCAGGTTGCTCTAACCGCAACCAGACAGAGCCCGACGGTCCTGATTTGTCAGAACTAGCTGCCAATTGCAGCGATCAAATAGCATTCTACCAGCCGCTTCTCGGTGCAATCCCGAATGCTGAAGTGGCAAAGTCTGTCGCATATCAATACCTTCATGTCGCATATTCTGAAGACAGTCTTCGACCTCTATCTGCACGTCTGGACAGCGGCATCTGGCAGGTGGACGGACACTTTTCGTACTTGCCTTGGGCAAAAGGGGACGGAGCAACCATATATATTTGTCAACGAAACGGTCGAATTCTCAAGATTGAGCACGGCGAATAGTAGTCCGTTCCACACCCAATGCCCGACGCTCGTTGCATCTAGGCACCATCCGCTCCCCGACCCTCCGGCCATTCAGCTTCACTTCAAGCGCTTACGAAAGCGGTCGTGTCGTGGGCGCTTGGGGCTGCGGCGGGTTCTGGGGGAATTTTCCGCCGCGACCACAGCGATGGTCGTGGGTCGGTCAAGTTGCAGAGTTGGCTGTTCGGCTGGATTGCGAGGTTGCTGCTGGATTCCCGCCTTCGCGGGAATGACGAACGGGGAGCGGGAATGACGAGGTGGGGGCGGGAATGACGAGGTGGGGGTGGGGGTGACGAAGGAAGGGTCGAATTTCGAGGTGCGGGTGGGAATGGCGACGGAAGGGCTGATGTCGAGGGGGGAGCGGGGATAGCGGAATGGGCAGGATGCCCGGCTTCTGCGGGAGAGCCGCGCCTACGGTCAAAGCGGCTCGAACCCGAAGTCCAGCGCCAGGTCGCGCCACTCGGGGTTGTGTTGTTCGATCAGCCGGAGCTTCCAGGCGCGGTTCCATTTCTTCAGTTGTTTTTCGCGGGTGATGGCGTGTTCCATCGTCGCGTGGGGTTCGCAGTGGACCAGGGTCTTGACGCCGTATTGGGCGGTGAAGCCGGGGGTGGCGGCTTCGCGGTGTTGGGCCACTCGCTGGGGGATGTTGGAGGTTACGCCGATGTAGAGGGTGCCGTTGCGGTTCGAGGCCATGATGTAGACCATGGGGGCGAAGTCGCGGGGCATTCGGGCGTTGCTACTGGATTCCCGCCTTCGCGGGAATGACGAAGTGGGCGGAATGACGAAGTGGGAGAGGCAGGCGACCGGCGACGATCTCAATGCCCTACCCAATCGCTGGTCACTTCCCCCCGATGCCCTTCCGGCGCCAGCGCGGTGCGCAGGGCTTCGAGCAGGGGCGGCAGGGCTTGGGTGAAGGCATAGGGCGGGTTGACGATGAAAAGCCCGGCGCCGTTGTAGAGGCCGGGCTGGTCGGCATCGTAGAGCCAATGCTCGACGCAGAGCAGTTTCGGAATGCCGAGCTTGCGCAGCTTGTCCCGCCACAGCGCATGGGCGGGGCGGTCCTTGAGGGGAAACCAAATCACCGTGACGCCATGGGCCCATTTGCGGCAGGCTGCGGCGAGGGTGGCGGTGATGCGGGCCCGTTCGTCGGTCTGTTCGTAGGGCGGATCGACCACGACGACGCCGCGCGGGGTGCGGGGCGGGATCATGGCCAGCCAGAGTTCGTAGGCGTCGCGCTGGTGCATGGCGGCCGGCGTATCGCGCATGGCGGCGCGCAGGGACCGGGCGTCGTCGGGGTGCTTTTCGTTGAGGATCAGGATATCCTGCGGGCGCAGGCATTGTGCGAGGATGCGCGGCGAGCCGGGGTATAGGTGGGGTTCTTCCCCGGCATTCACGGCGCGGACGGCGGCGCGGTAGTCGTCGAGCAGGGGGTTCGCGTCGGCAAAGGCGCGCTCTACACCCTGGGCGGATTCACCGGTGCGTCGGGCATCCTCGCCGCCGAGGTCGTAGAGCCCGCAGCCGGCGTGGGTGTCGATCAGCGTCAGCGCGCTGTCCTTGCGCTGCAAGGCCTGCACCACGGCGATCAGCAGGGCGTGCTTGACGACATCGGCGCTGTTGCCGGCGTGGAAGGAGTGGCGATAGTTCATCGTGCGGCGAGATCCTGGCGGGCGGCCTCCATACAAGTTTCCGGGCTGGGTGCCATGACGAGCTGGAACATGGCCCGAGGGACAGGGTGGATGGCCGGAACGTGCGGGGTGGGGCGCGGTTGATGGCACGAGGTGCTATTCATGTCGTTTACCCAGCTTGCTTCGCCGATCCCCGTGCTCGTTCTGGAAAAGGGGAGCGGGCTGGCCTTCGCGGTCATCGACTACGGGCCGGAGCACAACCTGATCTGGGTGACGGCACTGGACGATTCCGGGGAGATCTGGTGTGCGCCGAATCCGAAGGTGCGGTTTCAGGCGAACTGGACGATGGGGCGGTCGGGCGGCGATGTCGCGCGGGATGGGGGTGGTGGCGAGGTCGCTGGCGACGGAGGGGTTGTGACTGGATTCCCGCCTTCGCGGGAATGACGAAGTGGGGGGCGGGAATGACGAAGTGGGGGTGAGATGACGAAGTCGGGGTGGGATGACGAAATTGGGGGGGAATGACGAAGTCGGGGTGGGATGACGAAGTGGGGTGGGAATGACGAAGTGAGGTGGGAGGGGGAACCTGCCCCCTCCCCTGATGCTCAGCGCAGGCGCACGACGTTGTCGCTGACACGCGGGTCGCGGCGGGTGCCGCAGTACTGGCTGGCCATCGGCTCATCCGACACTTCCGCTTCGAGGCCGGCGCCGAAGCCGTTGAAGCGGGTGCGCATGGCAGCGCCATAGGCGCCGAGCATGCCGATCTCGATGTAGTCGCCGGCTTCGACGTCCGACGGCAGCGCGAACGGGCCTTCCATGAAATCGGCATCGTCGCAGGTGGGGCCGTAGAAGGCGAACTCCTCGGCCGGGTGGCGGCGTTCGTCGTTGAGGCAGCGGACCGGGAAGCGCCAGCCGACGTGGGCGGCATCGTAGAGCGCGCCATAGGCGCCTTCGTTGATGTAGAGCTCGTCACCCCGGCGCTTGTCCACGCGGACCAGCAGCGAGTTGTATTCCGCCGAGAGCGCGCGGCCGGGTTCGCACCAGAGTTCCGAGGAATAGGACACCGGCAGCGATTCGAAGGCGCGGTGGATCGAGGCGAAGTAATCCTCGAGCGGCGGGGGTTCCATGCTCGGGTAGACCGAGGGGAAGCCGCCGCCGACATCGATGATGTCAACCGTGACCGAGGCGTCGACGATGGCGGCGCGGGCGCGTTCCATCGCCTGGACGTAGGCGAACGGGGTCATCGCCTGGGAGCCGACGTGGAAGCAGATGCCGAGGCAATCCGCGACCTGGCGGGTGGCCTGGAGCAGCGGCGCGGCGTCGGCGAGATCGATGCCGAACTTCGAGGCGAGGCTCAGCTCGGAATATTCCGAGGAGACGCGCAGGCGCACGCAAAGCGACAGGTCGGCCGCAGGCTCGCCGGCCTCGTCCGCCGTGGCGGCGACGATCTTGGCGAGTTCCTCATGCGTGTCGAGGCTGAAGGTGCGGACGCCGTGGACGTGGTAGGCCTCGGCGATGGCGGCCGGGGTCTTGACCGGGTGCATGAAGCACAGGGTCGCCTGCGGCAGCGTCTGGCGGACCAGGCGGACCTCGACGATCGAGGCGACGTCGTAATGGGTGATGCCGCCCTGCCAGAGCACGCGCAGGAGCTCGGGAGACGGGTTGGCCTTGACCGCATAGAGCGACTTGCCCGGAAACTTCTCGGCGAAGAAACGGGCGGCGCGCGCCGCGGCTTGCGGGCGGTTGAGGATGACGGGTTCGTCGGGCGCGAGTTCGCGGACTACAGCCGATGCGTCTTGGTGAATGTGCAACTCAAGGGACCCCCAATAGGCCTTGCGGCCAAAGCAACGACGGATGAAGCTGCCTTGCGGTTTGGAAGTCCCCATGGGGCAGCGGGGGGTCGATATAGGGGGGCAGGTCTGAACTGCAAGTGAAAATCTGCCCCCGGTTGTGGACAGCGCCAAAGGGCAGGAAATCTGCGGCTTCCGGCGGAATTGTCAGCTTAGGCGATCGCGGAAGGTCTCCCAGTCGAAGCGCTTCACGCATTCCAGCAAATCGGTTTCCGAATCCCACAGCCAGATCGACGGGAGCGGGACGCCGTTGAAGGTGGTGGTCTTGACCATCGAGTAGTGGGCCTGGTCGAGGAAGGCGAAGCGGGTGCCGGGTTCGGCGTCGCCCGGCAGCACGTAATCGCCGATGACGTCGCCGGCCAGGCAGGACGGGCCGCCGAGGCGGACGGCTTCGCCGCTCTCCGGGTCCCCTTCCCCGAGCATGGCGGGGCGATAGGGGGCCTCGATGACGTCGGGCATGTGGCAGGTGGCCGAGACGTCGGTGATTGCCACCGGCATGCCGTTCCAGCCGATGTCCAGCACTTCGCCGACGAGGATGCCGGCGTCGAGGGCGACGGCTTCGCCGGGCTCGATGTAGACTTGCGCGCCGGTGTCCTCGGCGATGTCGGTCAGGAGCTGGACGAGATCGTCGCGCTGGTAGTCGGCGCGGGTGACGTGGTGGCCGCCGCCGAGGTTGAGCCACTTGAACTGGCCGAAGTGGGGTTCAAGGCGGTCGAACACGCTATCCCAGGTGCGGGCGAGCGGTTCGAAGTCCTGTTCGCACAGGGTGTGGAAATGGAGGCCATCGACCATGGCGACGTGTTCGGCGGTGAGCTGGTCGATGGGGAAGCCGAGGCGGGAATGGGGGGCGCAGGGGTCGTATTTGGGGACTTCGCCTTCGGGGTGGAGGGGATTGATGCGCAGGCCGATGTCGAAGCTCTCGCCGCGATCGCGGGCGGCGGCGATGTAGGGGGCGAAGCGTTCGATCTGGCGAGGGGAGTTGAAGATGACGTGGTCGGACAGGCGGAGGATCTCGGGGAGATCCTGCGCCTTGTAGGCGGCGCAGTAAGTGGCGATCTCGCCGTCGTAGAACTCGCTCGCCAGGCGGGCTTCCCACAGGCCGGAGGTGCAGACGCCGTCGAGGTATTCGCCGATGATCGGGGCGACGGACCACATGCTGAAGGCTTTCAGCGCGGCGAGAACCTTGCAATTGGCCCGGTCGCGGATGTCCGCAAGGATGCGCAGGTTGGCGCGGAGTTTGGCGGTGTCGACGACGAAGGCGGGGCTGTCGACGCGGGAGAGGTCGAAACGGGCGAAGGCGCCTGGGTCGCCGGCTCTGGTTTCCATTCTGGGGCCTTTTAGACGTAGGGGTTCGCGCGGAGGCGCAGAGGAAGCAGAGCTCGCAGAGATGGGTTAGGGCCGGTAGTCGTTTACCATGCGGCGTATCCCGTCCCTCATCGTCTCGGCAGAAAAATTTAGCAACAGCCCTACAGGCAGCTTCATCAGACGCAGGTAGGTGAGCAGTTGTTTCGCGTGAGCCTTGCTCAATTGCTCGACCGACTTGACCTCCAGGACCAGGCAGTCCTCGACAAGGAGGTCGATCCTGAAGGCCGCATCGAAACGCATTTCATCGACAATGATCGGCACCGTGACCTGCCGCACAACTCTGAGCCCGGCCTTTTCCAGCCGGCCCGCCAGAACGGCCTCGTAAACGGATTCGAACAGCCCCGGCCCCAGTTCGCGGTGGATGCCGATCGCTATGCGGACAACGGTCTCGCTGATTTCGTCGATCTTCAAACCGACCCCCTCTGCGCCCTCTGCTAACTCTGCGCCTCTGCGCGAAACACGCTTCCTTCTTCACACCGGCGATTTGAAGATCAAGGCCGCGCCGGCGAGGATGAGGGTGAAGCCGGCCAACTGGGGGAGGCCGGGGCGCTGGTTGAAGAGGAGCCAGGCGACGGCGATGAAGCCGGTGAGGGAGCAGACCTCCTGGATCGTCTTGAGCTGGGCGAGGCTGTAGGTTTTCGCGCCTATGCGGTTGGCGGGGACGGCGAGGCAGTATTCGAGGAAGGCCAGGCCCCAGCTCATCAGGACGGCGAGCCACAGGGCCTTGTGGGGGGTCTTGAGGTGGCCGTACCAGGCGAGGTTCATCACCAGGTTGGAGGCGGCGAGCATGAGGATGGGGAGAACGGCGGACAGGTTCATTGCGTCACTTCCCCCGCGCTTGCTTCATCTGGCACGAGCTTCGGCATTGCGCGCTTCTCCGGCACTCGAGCCGTGGGCACGATGGATGCTGAAACAAGTTCAGCATGACGAACATCGGGAGATGGCGCCAACGATGGCATCAGAAGGTGACGGGGCCGGGAATTTCCTCGCAGGTCCACGGGAGGCCCTGGGTGCTGAGCATGGCCATGAACGGGTCGGGGTCGAACTGCTCGATGTTGAACACGCCCTCGCCTTTCCATGCGCCGGTCACCATCATCGCGGCGCCGATCATCGCCGGGACGCCGGTGGTGTAGGAGACGGCCTGGTTGCCGGTTTCGGCATAGGCGTCCTCATGGTCGCAGATGTTCTTGATGTAGAAGGTCTTTTCGCCTGATCCGTCGAGCGCTTCGCCGGTGGCGATGTCGCCGATGTTGGTCTTGCCCTTGGTGGTCGGGCCGAGGCTGGCGGGTTCGGGGAGGACGGCCTTGAGGAACTGCAGCGGGATGATCTCGACGCCGTTGTATAGCACCGGGTCGATGCGGGTCATGCCGACGTTCTGCAGCACGGTGAGGTGCTGGATATAGGCGTCGCCGAAGGTCATCCAGAAGCGGGCGCGTTCGAGTTCGGGGATGAATTTCGCGAGGGATTCCAGTTCCTCGTGGTACATCATGTACATGTTCTTCGGGCCGACCGCCTCGAAGTCGAACTGGACTTTCTTCGCCATTGCCGGGGTTTCGACGAACTGGCCGTTTTCCCAATGCCGGGCGGGCGCGGTCACTTCGCGGATGTTGATTTCCGGGTTGAAGTTGGTGGCAAAGGCCTGGCCATGGTCGCCGCCGTTGCAATCGAGGATGTCGAGCTGGCGGATCGTGCGGAGCTTGTGCTTCTTCAGCCACATGGCGAAGACGCTGGTGACGCCGGGGTCGAAGCCGGAACCGAGCAGCGCCATCAGGCCCTTTTCGCGGAAGCGGTCGTGATAGGCCCACTGCCAGTGGTATTCGAACTTCGCGACGTCCTTCGGCTCGTAGTTGGCGGTGTCGAGATAATCGACCCCGGTCGCCAGGCAGGCGTCCATGATCGGCAGGTCCTGGTACGGCAGCGCCAAGTTGACCACCAGCTTGGGGCCGACCTGCTCGATCAGCCTGGCGAGCGCGGGCACGTCCTCGGCATCGACGGCGTGAGTGGCGACGGTGCGGCCGGTGCGCCGGGCGACGGATTCGGCGATGGCATCGCACTTGGCGACGGTGCGGCTGGCCAGCGTCACGTCCGGGAAGATCTCCGGGTTCATCGCCATCTTGTGCACCGCCACCGAGCCGACACCGCCCGCGCCGATCACCAGAACCTTGCCCAACGCCTGTCTCCTGTTCACGAAATCGAACCGGCTCTATAGTGTCACCATGTGACAGGACAACCGTGCGGTTGGCACGGCGGCGATGGGCGGTGCCGGACAAGGGGGAATGCGATGGCGAATATGGCGATCCTGCAGCCGGTGGTGGCGCTGGCGGCGTGGACGATGGTGATGTGGGTCTGGCTCTATGCCACCCGGATGCCGGAGATGGCCAAAGTGGACATGGCGCGGTTCGCCGCCGACCCGACGCTGACGCTCGACCACGTGCTGCCGGCGAAGGTGCAGTGGAAGGCGCACAACTACAATCACCTGCACGAGGCGCCGACCGTGTTCTACGCGGTCTGCCTGGTGCTGGCGCTGGCCGGACAGGGCGAAGGCCTGGCGGCCAAAGTGGCCTGGGCCTATGTCGCGCTGCGGGTGGTGCATTCGCTGGTGCAGGCGACGGTCAACCACATCCCGACGCGGTTTGCGGTCTTCATGCTGTCCAGCCTGTGCCTGATGGCGCTTATCGTCATGGCGGCGCGAGTGGTGTTCGGGGTTTAGCAGGGCGCTGCCCTGCACCCGCAAACCTTCCGGCGCGACGCCGCAGCGAAGCTGCATAAATTACTGGATTGCAAAGGCGTGCCTTTGCTGGGTGGTTTCAGGAGGGCAAAGCCCTCCTGACCTAGGCTTGCTTCGTTCGCCCGCTACGCGCCCATTCCAGCAGCACGAACACGACCGCCACAAGCCCGGCGGCGGCGGTCCAGCGGAAGGTCGTGGCATAGCCGTAGCGGTCGAAGGCTTCGCCGGCGATGCCGCGGCCGAGCGAGCCGATCAGGAAGGTGAGCGAGGACAGCAGCGCGTATTGCACGGCGGCGTATTGCCTGGCGACGATCGACGAGAGGTAGGCGACGAAGGCGGCGCCGGCGAGGCCGGTCGAGACGTTTTCGAAGGCGATGGCCAGCAGCAGGCGGACCATGCGGGCATCGAAGCCGAACAGGCCGAACAGGGCATTGAGGCCGGTCATGCGGCCGACGGCGTCGATGTGCGGCGCGCCTTCCGCCAGGTCGGCATAGACGAAGTTGCCCAGGACGGGGAGGATCGCGCCGACCAGGATGGTCGGCATGCGGCCGAGGCGGGCGAAGGCATAGCCGCCGAGACCGATGCCCAGCATGGTCATGAAGATGCCGAACAGCTTGGAGGCGAAGGCAACCTCGTCCTTGGAATACTTGAGGAAATTGAGGTAGAACGGGAAGGCGAAGCTGCCCCAGATGTTGTAGCACAGGGTATAGGTGAGGATCAGGCCGAAGACGACCGGCACGCCCCAGCCGATGCGGCCGACGAGTTCGGCGAGCGGCGAGACGAGGGCGGCGTAGAGGTGGTTGGCGGTGGCGCGGACCGGCCCCCTGCCCTCGTCCGGCTTGGCGAGGACGGCGATGCCGCGCGCCTTGAGGGCATGGGCCAGGGCCGCGACGGCGAGCGGCACGGCGACGGTGGCGGCGACAATCCACGGGCCGGTGTGGCGGGTGAAATCGGCCACGGAGGGTGGCCTGGCGCCGGGAACGGCGGGATCGAGCATCAGCAGCATGAAGCCGACGAGCTGGTTGATCGCCCAGGCCCAGCTCAGGAGCACGACGATCAGCGCGAGGGCGCGGGCCGAGGGGGCGAGTTCGCCGGGCTGGGACAGGCGGGTTTCCTGGCCGCCGGCTTCGCTGCGGGCGGTATCGGGCGCGCGCAGCGTCAGGACGGCGACGAGAGCGACGAGAATGGCCATCAGCGCATAGACCGTGGGCCAGGCCATGCGGGCGGCCAGCACCAGCGCCACCGCGCCGCCGACGATCGCGGCGACGCGGTAGCCGAACTGGTAGATGGCGGAGAGCAGCTCGACCGGCGCGGCCTCGTCCGCCACGTCGATCCGCCAGGCGTCGATGGCGACATCCTGGGTGGCCGAGGCGAGCGCGGCGACGAAGGCGATGAGGGCGAAGCGGGCGATGGCCTGGGCCGGGTCGGTCAGCCAGAGGCCGAGGAAAGCGGCGACGAGCGTGAGCTGGCAGAGAAATATCCAGCTCTTGCGCCGGCCGAGCCGTTCGAGACCGGGCAAGCGCAGGCGATCGACCAGCGGCGACCAGAGGAACTTGAACGAATAGGACAGGCCGATCCACGACAGCACGCCGATGGTCGCGAGGTTGACCCCGACTTCGCCGAGCCAGGCGTTGAGCGTGCCGATCAGCAGGGCATAGGGCAGGCCGGAGGAGAAGCCGAAGCCGAGCATGCAGGCCGCCTTGCGCGTGCCGAGCGCGGCGCGGAGCAGGGCGAGGCCCCGGGGCCGTGGCGGCGGGGTCGGTTCTGCGGTCGTGGCCATGGTATCATCCTCCCCCGTCTCGGGCTGGGGAACCTAGCGACTGGCGGCCGGAGGGAAAGCGAAAAGGCGCATCATGGCGGCCGGGCGAATGCGCGGCCGGGCCACTGGCGGCTTGACACTGGCTTGCCGGCTACCGATGCTGGCAGCAGGACGGCGCGCTCGTCGCCAGTCGCCATTCACAGACATCCGGGAGATTCCTCATGCAGACCGTTGGATATGCCGCGCATTCGCCCGAGTCCGAACTCGTTCCGTTCACCTTCAATCGGCGGGAGCTGAACGATAACGACGTGGCGATCGAGATTCACAACTGCGGCGTCTGCCACTCGGACATGCATACCGCCCGCAACGACTGGGGCCACACCAACTATCCGGTGGTTCCCGGCCACGAGATCGTCGGCATCGTCACCGCGGTCGGCGACAAGGTGACCCGCTACAAGGTCGGCGACCGCGCGGCGGTCGGCTGCATGGTCGACAGCTGCCAGCAGTGCGACCAGTGCGAGAAGGGCGAGGAGCAGCTCTGCCGCTATGGCATGACCGGCACTTATACCAGCCCGGACCGGATCGACGGCACGCCGACCCAGGGCGGCTATTCGAAATATATCGTCGTGCGCGAGGAATTCGTCTGCAAGGTGCCGGATTCGATCGACTTCGCCCATGCCGCGCCGCTGCTCTGCGCCGGCATCACGGTCTACTCGCCGCTGCGCAAGTGGGGCGCCGGGGAAGGCACCCGGGTCGGCGTCATCGGGCTGGGTGGGCTGGGCCACATGGCGGTGAAGCTGGCGGTGGCGATGGGCGCCCATGTCACCGTGCTGAGCCGGACGGCCGACAAGCGGGCGGACGCGCTGGCGCTCGGCGCGCACGCCTTGCTGGTCTCCTCCGACGAGGACGCGATGAACGCGGCCCGCAACAGCATGGACCTGATCATCGACACGGTGCCGGTCGAACATGCGCTCGACCCCTACCTGCCGCTGCTCGACGTCGATGCCACGCTGGTGCTGGTCGGCCAGCTCGGGCCGATGGGCCAGCTCAACAGCATCCCGCTGCTGATGGGCCGCCGCCGGGTTTCCGGCTCGCCGATCGGCGGCATCCGCGAAACCCAGGAAATGCTCGATTTCTGCGCCGAAAAGGGCGTGGTGCCGGAGATCGAGATGATCCGCATGGACGAGATCAACCATGCTTACGACCGGCTGGAAAAGGCCGACGTGCGCTATCGGTTCGTCATCGACATGGCGACGCTGTAAGGCTTTGAAGTAAAAGGAAGGCCGGGGATGGTAAATCCGCGGCCTTCCTTTTTCCTGCAACCACTTGCATCCAGCCTCAGGGCGCGGTCATGCCGTAGAGCGCATAGAGTTCGCCGATTTTCGGGTTGATGGCGCGGGCGGCGGCGACGTCGGCCTGGCTGGCTGCGGCGTCGGCGGTGGCGAGGCGGGCGAGACCTCGCAGGTAGAGGGCCGCGGCCAGATTGGGGGACGTGGCGAGTGCGGCGGTTTCGTCGGCGATGGCCCCGGCGAAGTCCTTCTGGCGGAAGCGGACCAGCGCGCGGGTATCGAGCATTGCGGAGTTGGTCCTGGCCTTGGCCAGCGCCGTTTCGATGTCCTTGCGCGCGCGGTCGAGGTCGCGATTGGCCAGGGCCCGGTTCCAGGCGCGGGCGTTGAGCAGGCCGGGATAGGCGGAATCGTCGCGGTGGAGCGCGATGACCGGATCGAGCAGGGCAATCCCCTGGTCGGAAAGGCCCAGTCGCTCGAGCAGGACCGCCGCCGGAATCGCGTCGAGCGATCCCTTGGCCAGGCGGGGCACCGCCGAATCGACATCGGCGCGCGCCCCGGCGCGGTCGCCCTGAGCCAGCCGCAATGCGGCGCGCCGCAGGAAGATGCGGGGATCGGCTGTCGACAGGGCCAGGGCGGCATCGAGATCCCGAAGCGCGAGGTCCGGTTTGCCGAGGCGTTCCTGGGCTTCCGCGCGGCCGGTGAGGAGTTCGGCCCGCTTCGGCGCCAGGGCGACGGCGGCGTCGTAATCGGCAACGGCGCCGGCGGCATCGCCGCGGAGCAGACGCGCCGAAGCGCGCCCGGCAAGGCCGTCGGCCGTGGTCGCATCGGCGATGTTGGACAGCGCCAGGTTCTCGGTCCGCGTGCGCAGCTTGCCCAGTTCACGATCGGTCGTTGCGGAGAAGATCGGCCCGCCGTTGTAGGTGAACAGCATGCGCCGATTGCGGGGCGAGATGATGACATGGTGGGCCATCAGGAAGTCCATGCCGAGCAGCATGTCGTCCCGCCACTCGTCGCCGCGGTCGTCGATCACGCGGATCGGCGAATTGCGGATTTCCTCGTCGCCGATGGCGAGCGTCGGCACCCGCACGATCCAGCTTGCCCGCGTCCGGCTGCCGAAGCCACCCATCTTTTCCGAAGCGACGACTTCCGGAGCGGCCAGATCGATCCCGGCCTTGAGCGCAGCGTGGCGGGTGATGACCGAAGTGGGGGCGCCGGTGTCGAGCACCGCGCGCAGGGCGTGGCCGTTGACCGTGACCTCGACATAGACGTGCCTGTCGTATTCGCCCTGGGACGGCAGCAGGCGCGCAAGATTGACCGTCGCGTCCTTGGCCCAATAGGCGAGATTGGCCTTTTCGCAGCCCGTTTCCTTGAAGAAGTTGGTCGCGCCTCCGGCGAAGTCGAACTCGGTGGTCATCGCCCCGAGGAAATTGGCGCCGAGGAAGCCGTTGCCCGAGTCGCTGCCACCGACGACGAATTCGACGTTGTGCAGCTTGGCACCGGCAATGCCGAATTCGCGCACGCGCGTGAGTTCGGGGGTGAAGCTGCCGCCGATGCCGCTGATGTAGAAGCCAGCGGGCAGGGGTTCGCGGCTCAGGCCCAGTTCGGCGGCGCGCGCCTGGGGCATGATGTTGAAGAACCCGCCGCTGTCCAGCCAGAGCCGCGTTTCCTGGCCGTTGAAGCTGACCGGGATGCTGGCGCGCGGGCCTTCCATGACCACGGGGAGGTGGGCGATGACGTCGACGTGGCAGCGGGAGGCGTCCGCGGCGAGGGCCGGGGTGGCGCAGAGAATGGTGGATGCGAGGGCGGCAAGCAAACGATTTGGTCGGGGCATAGCCCGGTTGTGGCGGCGGCGCCGCTCCGGTGCAAGTCCATTGCATTGACAGAAATGTCACCAGCCGCCAGCCTGCGCGGCCATGAGCATTGCCGAAGCCGAACCCGAGCTTTCCCCGCATGACAGGGCGTTCATCGGCCATCCCAGGGGGCTGGGTTATCTCGCGCTGACCGAGGGGTGCGAGCGGTTTTCCTATTATTCCATGCAGACGCTGCTGGTGCTCTACATGGTCAAGTACCTGCTGCTGCCGGGGCACATCGAGGGCGTGTGGGGCCTGGAGGCCTTGCGCGGGACGGTGTGGGGCGGGCTTTCCGGGCAGCCGCTGGCATCGGCTATCTTCGGGACTTACACGGCGCTGGTCTACATGACGCCGATTGCCGGGGGATTCATTGCCGACCGCTGGCTGGGGCGGCGGCCGACGCTGCTGCTGGGCGGGGCGGTGATGGCGCTGGGGCATTTCCTGATGGCGTTCGAGGGGTCGTTCCTCGTGGCGCTGCTGGCGCTGATCGTCGGGGTCGGGCTGTTCAAGGGGAACATCGCCAGCCAGGTCGGCGAATTGTACCGCGATGGCGACCCGCGCCGGGCGATGGCGTTCCAGATCTTTTACATCGCGATCAACGTCAGCGTGATCGTCGCGCCGCTGATTTCGGGCACGCTGGGCGAGAAGCTGGGGTGGCACTGGGGGTTCGGTGCGGCCGGCGTGGTCATGGTGCTGGGGGTCACGGTCTATCTGGCGGGGACGCGGTGGCTGCCTGCGGGCGCGGCGCCGGGGAAGGCGGCGGGGCAGCGGGCGGCATGGCAGGCGGGCGACGGGACGCGGCTGGCAGCGATCCTGCTGCTGGTGCCGGTCATGGCGGTGGCGATGATCCCCAACCAGGAGATCTTCAACGCCTACCTCGTCTGGGCGGACCGGAATTTCGACCTGCGGTTCATGGGGGTGACGCTGCCGACCAGCTACATGATCACCATCGATGCGGCGGCGAGTTTCTCGATGCTGGTGGCGGTGGCGTGGTTCTGGAAGTGGTGGGGGGCGCGGCACCGGGAGCCGGACGAGCTGGACAAGATGCTGATCGGCGCCGGGCTTTCGGTGCTGGGCACGCTCTGCCTGGTCGCGGCGGCGGCGACGCAGGGGGCGGGCAGGATCGGGCTGTTCTGGCCGGTCATGTTCCATGTGGTCAACTCGATCGCGTTTTCGCACCTGTTGCCGGTGAGCCTGGCGCTGTTTTCGCGGCTGGCGCCCAAGCCGATCGAGGGGACGGCGTTGGGCATCTATTACCTCGCGTTCTTCGCCGCCAATGCCGTGGTGGGGCGGATCGGCGGGTGGCTGGAGGCGATGCCGCCGGTGCGGTTCTGGCTGGTGCATACCGGCTGCGCCGCCGTGGCGTTCGGCGGGTTCCTGGCGTTCCGGCTATTCCTGGCGAAGCGGTTGCTGGGCGGCCGCGTTACGGCTTGAGATCGATCCGGGCGAAGTCTGCCAGCAGGGCGTCGATCAGCAGGGCGCGGTGGCATTCGGCGGCTTCGCGTTCGTAGCACAGCAGGGCGACGCGGCGTTCGCCGGCCAGCGTGCGCAGTTCGGCCATCGCCGCCATGGCTTCGGGCAATTCGAGCTGGCCGGCGTAGATCTCCGCCAGCGCGGCATGGTCGTGGCGGCGGGCGGCAGCCCTGCCCTCGGCCGGGGTGCCGAGCGGCTTCAGGTGGCGATATTCGATGCCGGCTTCGCGGGCGGCGGCGGCCAGCGACGACTTGGAGAACCCCGGCCGCCGCGAGAGCGGCAGGGCGCGGATATCGGCGAGGACTTCGACGCCGGCGGCCTGCAGCGCGCCGATCACCGCCGGCTGGGTCGCCTGTTCGTAGCCTATGGTCCAGATCGTCGGCATGGGGCGCAAGGTGGGGTCCGCCGGAGCCGGCGGCAACCCCCTCCCCCCGGCGATCAGTGGGCGAGTGCCTTGACGATGTCCTCGACCATTTTCTTGGCGTCGGCCAGCAGCATCATCGTCTGGTCCATGTAGAACACGTCGTTGTCCACCCCGGCATAGCCGACGCCGCCCATGCTGCGCTTGATGAACATGATGGTCTTGGCCTTTTCGACGTCGAACACCGGCATGCCGTAGATCGGGCTGGATCTGTCGGTCTTGGCGGCGGGGTTGACGACGTCGTTGGCGCCGATGACGAAGGCGACGTCGCAATTGTTGAAGTCGCCCTGGATGTCCTCCAGCTCGAAGACCTCGTCATAGGGAACATTGGCTTCGGCCAGCAGCACGTTCATGTGGCCGGGCATCCGGCCTGCGACCGGGTGGATGCCGTATTTGACCGAGACGCCGGCCTTTTTCAGCAGGTCGCCCATTTCGCGCAGGACATGCTGGGCCTGGGCGACGGCGAGGCCGTAGCCGGGGATGACGATGACGGTTTCGGCTTCTTTCAACAGGAAGGCGGCGTCCTCAGCGGAGCCGCGCTTCCACGGGCGCTGTTCTTTCGTCGTGCCGGCGGCGGCGGCTTCGGTGCCGAAGCCGCCGGCGATGACGCTGAGGAAGCCGCGGTTCATCGCCTTGCACATGATGTAGGAGAGGATCGCGCCGGATGAGCCGACCAGGGCGCCGGTCACGATCATCGCGGTGTTGTGGAGGGTGAAGCCCATCGCGGCGGCGGCCCAGCCGGAATAGCTGTTGAGCATCGAAACGACGACCGGCATGTCCGCCCCGCCGATGGGGATGATCAGCAGGAAGCCGATCAGGAAGGCGAGCGCGGTGGCGAGGCCGATGATCCACGCCGACTGGTCTTGCGTGAAATATGCGACGAGGCCGAGGATGGCGGCGAGTGTGGCGAGGTTGATCGCGTGGCGGGCGGGGAGCAGGATCGGCGCGCCGCCCATCTTGCCGGCGAGCTTGAGGAAGGCGATGACCGAGCCGGAGAAGGTGATCGCGCCGATGGCCACGCCGAGGCTCATCTCGATGCGGGATTGCGGTTCGATCACACCGGCGGTGGCGATGCCGAAGGCTTCCGGGTTGAGATAGGCGGCCCAGCCGACGAGGACGGCGGCGAGGCCGACCAGGCTGTGGAATGCCGCGACCAGTTGCGGCATGTCGGTCATCTTGATCTTGCGGGCGGTGACCCAGCCGATGGTGCCGCCAAGCGCGATGGCTCCGGCAATTTCCGGCAGGGTGGCGATGCCGTGAGTCAGCAGCGTGGTGACGACCGCGATGGTCATGCCGACCATGCCGTAGCGGTTACCGGCTCGGCTGGTGGCGGGCGACGACAGGCCGCGCAGGGCGAGGATGAACAGGACGCCGGAGATCAGGTAGGCCAGGGCCACCCAGGGAGAGACAGCGATGGGTTCCATCACTTCTTCTCCTTCTTCTTGTACATCGCCAGCATTCTCGCGGTGACCGCGAAGCCGCCGAAGATGTTGACGCTGGCGAGCACGACCGCGCCGAGGCCGAGCCATTTCGAGCTGGCCGAACCTGACGCAGCCGACGCGATCAGCGCGCCGACGATGATGACCGAGGAGATGGCGTTGGTCACCGCCATCAGCGGCGTGTGCAGCGCCGGGGTGACCGACCAAACGACGTAGTAGCCGACGAAGCAGGCCAGCACGAAGATCGACAGAATTGCGATGAAGTCCACGCGTACCCCCTTGCCGTCCCGGACCGCAGCATAGGCGGTCGGGGACGGTGGGGGAATGGACGTGGATCAATTTTGGTGCGGATATTCCGCGCGTGGAGACCTTGCCGGCTTCGCGAGTCCTTTGTCAGCAAATATCGACAAGCGATATTTGCGGGCGGACTTTCAGTCCGCCAGCTCCTGCAGCTCCTTGACCAGCTGCTCGGCCACCTTCTTGGCGTCGCCGAACAGCATGTTGGTGTTGTCGTTGTAGTAGATCGGGTTGTCGATGCCGGCGAAGCCCGCGTTCATACTGCGCTTGACGATCATCACCTGCTTGGCCTTGTCGGCCTCGATGATCGGCATGCCGGCGATGGCGCTGGACGGATCGTCGCGCGCGGCCGGGTTGATCGTGTCGTTGGCGCCGATGACGACGACGACATCGGTCTGCGGCAGCTCGGGGTTGATGTCCTCCAGCTCGATCAGCTTGTCATAAGGCACGTCGGCTTCGGCCAGGAGCACGTTCATGTGCCCGGGCATGCGGCCGGCGACCGGGTGGATGGCGAACTTGACGTCGACGCCCAGCTCCTCGAGGTGCTCGTAGAGCTCGGCGACGCGGTGCTGGGCCTGGGAGACGGCCATGCCGTAGCCGGGGACGATGACCACCGAGCTGGCCATTTCCAGCATCGGCGCGGCTTCTTCCGGTGTCATCGAACGATGCGAACGCTGTTCGCCGCCGCCCGAGGCGCTGGGGGCGACCTGGCCGAAGCCGCCGAACAGGACATTGGTGAAGCTGCGGTTCATCGCCTTGCACATGATCACCGCGAGGATGAAGCCCGAGGTGCCATCGAGCGCGCCGACGACGATCAGCAGCTTGTTGTTGAGCGCGAAGCCCATCGCGCTGGCGGCGAGGCCGGCGTAGGAGTTGAGCAGGGCGATGACGGTCGGCATGTCGGCGCCGCCGATCGGCAGGACCAGGAGCACGCCGAACACCAGGGCGAGGCCGGCATAGACCGGGAACAGCGCCTGGTTGGCCGGATTGAGCGCCATGAACACGGCAAGGCCGATCGCGCCGACGAACACGACGAGGTTCATGATCTGCTGGCCGGGCCACATGATCGGCCGGGTGGGCATGACTTCCTGCAGCTTGGCGAAGGCGATGACGCTGGCGGTGCAGGTCAGGAGGCCGAGCAGGATCTCGAACATCAGCGCCCAGAGGACGAAATCGCCGGCCGGGAGCGTCGGCGAGAGCCGGTAGTACTCGACCGCGCCGATCAGGCCGACCGCCATGGCGCCGAACGCGTGGCTGATCGCGGTCCGCTGCGGGATCGCGGTCATCGGCATCAGGTAGGCCATGGGAATGCCGATGATCGCGCCGATGGCGACGCCGGCGGCGATCACGTCGAAGCGGACGACTTCATGATGGATCAGCGTGCCGATCACCGCGATCAGCATGCCGAGTTCGCCGGCGCGAACGCCGCGCCGGGCGGTCTTGGGGCTGCTCATCCACATCAGGGCGAGGATGAACAAGCCCGAGGCGATCAGATAAGCGGCCTGAACGATCGTCAGGTTGGGAAGCTGGGCAGGGAAATCCATCGGTCAGTCTCCCTTGCGCCGGAACATTTTGAGCATGCGATCGGTGATCAGGAAGCCGGAGACGGCGTTGATCGTCGCCGCAGTCACCGCGATGAAGCCCATGGCGCGGGCCAGCGGGGTGGCGGATTCCTCGCCGGTCAGCATGATCGCGCCGACGATGACGACCGCGGCGATCGCGTTGGTCAGGCTCATCAGCGGGGAGTGCAGCAGCGGCGAGACGCGCTTGATCAGCTGGAAGCCGAGGAAGGCCGCCAACATGAAGACGAACAGCAGGTCTGTCGCCGATTCCTGGCCGTGCATGACCGTTTCTCCAATCGTATTATCGTTATGGCGTACGCGGGAATTATGCGCCGAGCAGACGGGGATTGACCACCTTGCCGCCCTGGGTCAGCCGGATCGCATCGCCGATCTCGGCGTCGAGCACCGGGCGGCCCTGCTCCTTGTTCCAGAAGGCGGAGAGGAAGTTGTAGAGGTTGCGGGCGTAGAGCGCGGAGGCATCGGCCGGGAGATGCGCCGGGGTGTTGGCCCAGCCCATGATGCGGACGCCATGGCGCTCGACGATCTCGTCGGCGACGCTGCCCTCGACATTGCCGCCTTGGGCGACGGCGAGGTCGAAGATGACCGAGCCGGGCTTCATCGTCGCGATCTGCGCGTCGGTGACGAGGCGCGGGGCGGCGCGGCCGGGGATCAGCGCGGTGGTGATGACGATGTCCTGCTTGGCGATGTGGCTGGAGACCAGCTCGGCCTGGGCCTTCTGGTATTCCTCGGACATCTCGGTGGCGTAGCCGCCGGTGCCCTCACCCTCGATGCCGGCGACCGATTCGACGAAGATCGGCTTGGCGCCGAGCGACTGGATCTGTTCCTTCGTCGCCGAACGCACGTCGGTGGCCGAGACCTGGGCGCCGAGGCGGCGGGCGGTGGCGATGGCCTGGAGGCCGGCGACGCCGACGCCCATGATGAAGGCCTTGGCAGCGGCGATGGTGCCGGCCGCGGTCATCATCATCGGGAAGGCGCGGCCATAGGTCGCCGCGGCGTCGATCACCGCCTTGTAGCCGGCGAGGTTGGACTGGCTGGAGAGCACGTCCATCGACTGGGCGCGGGTGATGCGGGGCATGAATTCCATGGCCAGCGCCTCGAACCCGCTGGCGGCATAGGCGTCGATCCGCTCACGCCCGCTGCCGGCAACCTGGCCGAACGGATCGAGCACGGCGACGATCCAGGCGCCATCGTGGGCACCGGACAGGCGCGCGGGTTCGGGCGCCTGGACGGCGAGGACGATATCCGCCCCGGTCATCGCCGCGTCGGTGACGCTGGCGCCGGCGGCGGCATAGTCCGCGTCGGCGATCGAGGCGAGCGCGCCGGCGCCCGGCTCGACGGCGACGGTGGCGCCGAGCGCGATGAATTTCTTCACCGTCTCCGGCGTGGCGGCAACCCGGGTTTCGCCCGGCGCGCGTTCGCGCAGGACGGCAAGACGCACTGAACTGCTCATCGCGGGTTCAGCGGGTGATGAGGAAAATGACCAGGGCCGCGATCAGGCACACCGCCGGCGTGCCGAACTTCACCAGGCTGATGAAGCCTTCGTAGGTCTCCCGGTGAGCCTTGATGTTGTTGGCGGACGCCATGACCATTTCCCCTGCTGCGGCCATTCCCGGCCTTGAATCTCGACCGTGCCATATCCTTCACGGCCCGGAAGCTCAAGCTGCCGGCGCCGGGTTAGTAGCGGCAAGCCGGATGCGTTGCAACGCAGCATGTTCGGGCAGCGCTGCATCGGTTTGCATTGCTGAGAGGCCCCTTAAGCGGCTTTTTACCTTGAGCCGCTATCGACACCGGTCTGAGTGAACCAACCAGGCCAGACAATGTCCGATTCCGAAACGCGCCTGCTGATGCTGATCGATGATGAGCCCGCCCAGTGCCGGCTCATCAGCGCACTCGCCGCGCGCGAGGGTTGGCGGACGCTGGTGGTGAGGGATTCCGAGACCGCGATCGCCACGCTGGGGACGCGCCAGGGCATGCAGCTCGCGGCGATCATCCTCGACCAGTGGGTGCCGGGCGACGATGCCTGCGCGCTGATCGCCGAGCTGAAGTCGCGCCGGCCGGCGGTGCCGATCCTGATGCTGACCACCAGCGCCTCGCCGCTGCTGGCGGTCGAGGCGATGCGGGCGGGGGCCACCGACTACCTGATCAAGCCGGTCGCGCCGGATCGGCTGATGACCGCGCTGCGCAGCGCGACGACGCGGGAAGCGCCGCGCGCCGAACTGCAGCCGCTGACCGAGAAGATGCCGGCGACGCCGGACTTCGACGCGATGATCGGCGCGACGCCGACTTTCCGCGCCGCGCTGGCGATCGCCGCCAAGGCCGCGCGCGGCCACGGGCCGGTGCTGATCGAGGGCGAGAGCGGGACCGGCAAGGAGATGCTGGTGCGCGCGATGCATGCGGCGAGCCCGCGGGCGAAGCTGCCGCTGCGCATCGTCAACGTCGGCGCGACGCCGGCCAATTCGATCGAATCGGTGCTGTTCGGCCATGAGAAGGGCGCGTTTCCCGGGGCCTTCGACCGGCAGATCGGCGCGCTCCAGCATTGCGACGGCGGCACCCTGGCGCTCGATGAGATCGACCGGCTGCCGGACGCGATCCAGGCGCGGCTGGTCGAGGCGATCAGCCATGGCCTGTGCCGGCCGATCGGCGCGCGCCATGCCTTCCGCATCGACGTGCGGATCATCGCGGCGGCGGACCATCCGTTGCGCGAACTGGCTGCAGGCGGGCTGTTCCTGCCGGAGCTGCACGATGTGCTGTCGTCGGTCACCGTATCGCTCCCCTCGCTGCGCCAGCGCAGCGGCGACCTTCCGGCGCTGGCGCGGCATTTCCTCACGCGGATCGGCGAGCAGCCGGGGCTGCGGCCGCTGGGCATTACCGATGGCGCGCTTTCCCTGCTGGCCGCCTACGACTGGCCGGGCAATGTCCGGCAGTTGCAGGCGGTGCTGTTCCGCGCCGCGGTGTTCTGCGATGGCGATGCCCTGACCGCCGACGATTTCCCGCAACTGTCCGACATGGTGACCCAGGGTGCCGGCGGCGGACCGCTGCACGAGAGCGTGGGGGTGGTGCTCTATACGGCGGACGGCAATCTGCGGCCACTCGAGGACATCGAGGCCGACGTGATCCGGCTGGCGATCGGCCATTATCGCGGGCGCATGACCGAAGTGGCGCGGCGGCTGGGGATCGGGCGTTCGACGCTCTATCGCAAGCTTTCCGATCTGGGGATCGACAACGCGGCGTGATGGCGGTTTAAGGCCCCTCCCCCAGAGCGAGACTTTGCCGAAAGTGCCGTTTTCAAAAATTCTTGCCGCGCTGCTGCTCCTGGCCGTGGGCGGGCCGGCGGTGGCGCGCGAGGCGCGGATCGCGCTGACCTTCGACGACCTGCCGGAGCTCTCGCTGGTCGAGGACGCGGGGTGGGACAAGGACCTCAACGACCGGCTGCTGGCGGGATTGCGGCGTCACCACTTGCCGGCGACCGGCTTCGCCGTCGGCGACAAGCTGGAGGCCGACCGGGCCGGGCAGAGGGCGATCCTCCAGAGCTGGCTGGCGGCGGGCTTTGCGGTCGAGAACCACACGTATTCGCATGAATCGCCCAGCGAACTGGGCACTTCCGGCTATATCGCCGACATCGCCCGCAACGATGCCGTGCTGCGGCCATTGCTGGCGCAGTATCACCGGCGGCCGCGCTGGTTCCGCCATCCCTACCTGGAGACCGGTTCGCCGGCGGCGGCGCGGCGCGAGATCGACGCATGGCTGGCGCGGCATGGCTATCGGGTAGCGCCGGTCAGCCTGGTGCCTTCGGACTACGAATTCTCCGAGCCTTACGACGCGGCCCTGGCGCATCGCGACGACGCGCACGCGCGGGCGATCCGGCGGGCCTGGCTGGCCTATTTCCGCCGTTCGATCACCTGGTATCGCGAGGCGAGCCATGCCTTGTTCGGGCGCGACGTGGCCTATGTCCTGCTGCTCCATGCCAACCGGCTCAATGCCGACACGATCGACGACCTGGCGGCGATCCTCGAGCGGGATGGGCTCAAGGCGGTGAGCCTCGACAAGGCCATGCGCGACCCGGCCTATCGGATCGTCGATGGCTATGCCGGCAAGGACGGGATCGACTGGATGGAGCGGTGGTCGCGGGCGTTGAAGAAGCCGCTGCCGTGGGACAGGTTCCGCGAGCCGCCGGCGCGCATCCAGGCGGAATATGCCAGGGTCGACAAGGACGCCGGGACGAGCCCGCTGATGCTGGACGAGGTTGCTCCGCCGGCGGAGGAACCGGAAGGATCGCTTGTCGATCCTGACAGCCAAAAAGGCCCATCGCTTGTCGATCCTGACCACAAACTGACTCCGGCAAAGCCCTGAGACTAAGCCGCCTCGATGGCCGCCTCCCGCTCAAGCAGCCGCCGCATCTCCACGGCAATGTAGTCGCGGGTCATCGGCAGGGTCGATTGCCGCAGGACGGTCTGCAGGTGAAAATTGACCATGCTGCCGTTGCGGAAGGCCTGCTCGGCGCCGGCCAGGTAGAACTGCCACATCCGCAGCAGCTGGCGGTCGTGCAGCCGGACGATCGCCTCGCCGTTGGCGGTGGCGCGGCGGTACCATTCGGCCAGGGTCAACGCATAATGGAAGCGCAGGATCTCGATGTCGCCGAGTTGCCAGCCGGTCCGCTCGATGGCCTCGACCAGTTCGCTCATCGCCGGGATGTAGCCGCCGGGGAAGATGTATTTGCGGGTCCATTTGTCGGTCAGCCCCGGGCCGCCAGTGCGGCCGATGGTGTGAGTCAGCATCACCCCGTCCTCGGCCAGCAGGCGACGGGTCTGGTCGAAGTATTCGCCGAAGCGGCGGGCGCCGACGTGCTCGATCATGCCGACGCTGGTGATGCGATCGAACCGGCCTTCGAGGTCGCGGTAGTCGCGGACTTCGAAGCGGACGCTGTCGGCGCAGCCTGCCTCCGCGGCGCGCGCGTTGGCGACGGCGATCTGGTCCGGCGCGAGCGATATGCCGAGCACCTCGCAGCCGTAATGCCGGTGCAGGAACAGGCCGAGGCCGCCCCAGCCGCAGCCAATATCGAGCACCCGCAGACCGCGCGCGTCGGCAGGCAGGTGGAGCTTGGCGGCGATCAGCGCCTGCTTTTCGCGCTGGGCCTGCTCGAGGGTGGCATCAGGGTTGGCGAACCAGGCCATGGTGTACTGGCGGTCGGCATCGAGGAACAGTTCGTAGAATTCGCGGCCGAGCTCGTAGTGGTGCGCGACGTTGCGCCGCGCGCGCAGGCGGTGGTTGGACTGATCGGCCCAGGCGGCGACCGCATCGGCCGTGCGCCGCAGCCGCCCGGCCGGCGCCATGGTCGCCCCGTTGGCGCGCGCCTCGGCCGCGATCATCAGCACGAGGTCGCGGATGTCGTGCGGCGGTTCCACTTCGAGCCAGCCCCGCATATAGGCTTCGCCGGCGCCGACGGAGGGATAGCGGGCGATGTGGCCGGCGGCCCGGCGATCAGTCAGGCGAATGGCGATCGGCGGTTCGCGGACCGGGCTTGCCGGACTGCCGTAGATGTAGCGGCGGCCATCGGCATCGGTCACGGTCAGGCTGGCGGTGCGGATGGCGCGCCTCAGGAACCTGTCGAACAGCCACATCGCCCCGCGCATCGGCATGCTCCCGATTCTTCCGCCACCATTTGAACACATCGGGCAGCGGCCGGTTCCGGCACGGGCAGGCCGACGCGATCGTCCGCCCGCGCCGGCCGCCGGAGTGGGGATTGTGCAATTCCATCATTCGCAATAGTCTTTGCCGCCCCCCACACTCACGCACGGCCTGCAATGGCCGGCGAACGGCCGTTTGCGCCAAGGGGGAATGGATGGTGCCGATCAATGTGGACGTGACCGGGTGGTCGGGCTTCCTGCTGGGGCTGGCGGCCCTCGCGGCCGGCATCGGCGCCTTGCGCAAGCCGGGGATTTGGCGGACGATGGTGGACGAGGTCGTCGCCTCGCCGGCGCTGCAGTTCGTCTGCGGGATGCTGGAACTGCTGGTCGGCGGCTGCGTCTATCTCGCCAACCCGATGTCGGCCGGCGATGTGCTGGCCAGCGCGCTGCGGGTGATGGGCGGGTTCATGATGGCGGAAGCGCTGGTTATCATCGCGTTCTGCGACATCTACACCCAGTTCTGGCTGCGCAACCTTGCCAACATGCAGCGGGGATGGGCGGTGTTCACGGTGTTCGGCGGGCTGGTGCTGGTGCTGGCGGGCGGCTATCATTTCACCCTGCATCCAGTGGACTGAACGGCAGCCATCAGGCTTCCCGCATGGCGCTGCCGGCATAGGGCGCGATGAGGCCGGCAGCGCGGTCCCAGCCGGCGCGGAGCCAGGCGTGGCGGTCCTCGGCGCGCAGGATGACCGGCATGCGATCGGCGCCGAGCGAGCGGTAGAGCGCGTTGGCCTCGGTGGTGGCGAGCGCGAAGGACGGGACTTCGCTGTCCTTCCAGACGGCGGCGAGAGCGAACAGGGGCTGGTCGGCGCAGGTTAGCCAGTGGGCCTGGCGTTTGCCGGTGGTGGGGTCGATGCGGCCCCAGAGGTGGAGCGCGGTGGCGGGGACGAGGCAGCGGAATTCGCTGTTGCGCAGGTTGCCGATCCAGAACGGGCTTTGCGTGTTGCGGATGGTGAGGACCGGGCGGGCGGGATCGCCGGCGCCGGGTGGCGGGGGGACGCCCCAGAGGCGGGGGACCAGGCGCAGCGGTGCGCGGTCCGGCCGTGGGCCGGCGGGGGCTTCGCGACCGGCGGTGATGACCGGGGCGAACTGGCCGGGAGCGATGGTGCCGCCGGCCCACGGGTCGCGGCCCGGATCGAGGCGGAATTCGCCGGCCAGGGCCTGGGCATCGGCGGCGAGGCGGTAGAGCACGGTCATTCGCGAGGCTTCGTGGCAGGAAATGGCGTTTGCGTCACGTCCTGGCGCAGGACGGGCCGGGCAGGCTGGCCATGGGCGATGCGCTGGGTTATGACGCCACTTCCCCGGGGAGCCAGCAGTGGCTGAGAGGCAGGCGTTGCGGCCTGCGACCCGTCGAACCTGAACCCGTTAGCACGGGCGGAGGGAGTGGTTGGCCGCGTCGATTTGCGCCCCCCTCCCCCGCCGGAATTGAGGAGCGCGCGCATGGCCGATGTCAACTCGAAGCTGGAAATCGGCGTCACCACCGGGCCGATCCGTGGCTCGAAGAAAATCCATGTGGGGCCGCTCAGGGTGGCGATGCGCGAGATCGCGCTGGAGGCTTCGAGTGGCGAGCCGGCGGTGCGGGTCTATGATACCTCGGGGCCTTATACCGATCCCGTTGCCAGCATCGATATTGCCGCGGGACTGCCGCAGTTGCGGCGGGAGTGGATTTTCGGGCGGGGCGATGTCGAGGATTACGACGCGCGAGCGATCAAGCCGGAGGACAACGGGCTGAAGGGGCCGGATCGTTCGGCGGGCGTGCCGGCGTTTCCCAATACCGTGGCGCGGCCGCTGCGGGCGAAGGCGGGGATGAACGTCTCGCAGATGCATTATGCGCGGCGAGGCATCGTCACGCCGGAGATGGAATATGTCGCGGTGCGCGAGAACCTGGGGCGGGAGATGCTCAAGGAATACCTGCGCGATGGCGAGAGCTTCGGCGCCGAGATTCCCGACTATGTGACGGGTGAATTCGTCCGGCAGGAAGTGGCGCGGGGGCGGGCGATCATTCCGTCCAACATCAACCACCCCGAGAGCGAGCCGATGGCGATCGGGCGGAATTTCCTGGTCAAGATCAATGCCAATATCGGCAATTCGGCGGTGGCAAGCGATGTCGCCAACGAAGTGGACAAGATGGTCTGGGCGATCCGCCACGGGGCGGACACGGTCATGGACCTTTCCACCGGGCGCAACATCCATGACACCCGCGAGTGGATCCTGCGCAATTCGCCGGTGCCGATCGGCACGGTGCCGATCTACCAGGCGCTGGAGAAAGTCGGCGGGATTGCCGAGGAGCTGACCTGGGAAATCTTCCGCGACACGCTGATCGAGCAGGCCGAGCAGGGGGTGGACTACTTCACCATCCATGCCGGGGTGCGGCTGCCGTATATTCCGATGACGGCGAAGCGGGTGACGGGGATCGTTTCGCGCGGCGGGTCGATCATGGCCAAGTGGTGTCTCGCGCATCACAAGGAATCGTTCCTTTACGAGCATTTCGATGAGATCACCGAGATTTGTGCGGCCTATGACATCGCCTATTCGCTGGGCGACGGGCTGCGGCCGGGCTCGATCGCCGATGCCAACGACGAGGCGCAGTTCGCCGAGCTCTATACGCTGGGCGAGCTGACCAAGCGGGCCTGGGCGCAGGACGTGCAGGTGATGATCGAGGGGCCGGGCCATGTGCCGATGCACAAGATCAAGGCCAACATGGACAAGCAGCTGGAGGCCTGTGGCGAGGCGCCGTTCTATACGCTCGGGCCGCTCGTCACCGACATCGCGCCGGGCTACGACCACATCACCAGCGGCATCGGTGCGGCGATGATCGGCTGGTTCGGCACAGCGATGCTCTGCTACGTGACGCCGAAGGAGCACCTGGGGCTGCCGGACCGCGACGACGTCAAGGTCGGCGTGGTTACCTACAAGCTGGCGGCCCATGCGGCGGACCTCGCCAAGGGGCACCCGGCGGCCAAGGTGCGCGACGATGCGCTGAGCCGGGCGCGGTTCGAGTTTCGCTGGCGGGACCAGTTCAACCTGTCGTTGGACCCGGATACGGCGGAGCAGTATCACGACCAGACTTTGCCGGCGGAAGGGGCGAAATCGGCGCATTTCTGCTCGATGTGCGGGCCGAAATTCTGCTCGATGAAGATCACGCAGGAGGTGCGCGACTTTGCCGCGAAGCAGAATGCCGGGGTGGAGACGTTCGTTGCCAGCGAGGCCGAGGCCGAGAAAGGGATGGCCGAGATGAGCGAGAAGTATCGGGCTGCGGGGGAACTTTACGTTCCCGCGCCGGAATGACTCGGCGACCTTTACGGGCCGGCGGCGGAGTGGGCTTGGAATGTGAGCGGGATGGCGTTATAACCGGCGTATGAACATTCCGCTCAAGATCACCAAGGTTGGCAATTCGGCGGGCGTGGTGCTGCCGAAGGAGCTGTTGGCGCGGTTGAATGCGCAGGTGGGGGATACCTTGTCTGTAGTATTCACACCGCGCGGAATCGAGCTTTCGGCCGCCGAGCCGGATTTCGATGCGCAGATGGCGGCCGCGCGCGAAGTGATGGCACGGCGCAAGCGGGCATTGCGCGAACTCGCCAAGTAACATGGCTGACAACTGGGTCTGGGTGCTGCCGCAGGTGGCGGAAGCTGCGCATGCCGAGCAGCTTGCCGAGCATGGCGGCGGCGAGGGCGTGCGCGATGCCGGATTGCTGGCCAGTGCGCTGGCGCGGCCGCAGAACCTTGCGGTCTACGGCGAGCCGGATGTGGCGGCGCTGGCGGCAGCTTATGCTTATGGGATCGCGCGGAACCATCCGTTTGTTGACGGCAACAAGCGGACGGCGGCGGTGGTCGCGGAAACTTTCCTGATGCTCAATGGCCATGCGCTGGCGGCGAGCGATGCCGAGGTGGTGGTGGCGTTTGTCGCGCTGGCTGCGGGGGAGTTGAGCGAGGACGAACTGGCCGACTGGTTTCGCGGGCATCTGCACGCGGATTGACGGCTGCCGCGTTCAGTGGAGGTGGCCGAAAGCGGAATGTTGGCCGGTGGCCGGGTCTGCGTCGCGGTTGTGAACTTTCACGGCGTTTTCGGCGCGCAAGAGGCAGATTTCCCGTTCCGCCTCGATGAGCAGATGCAGCAGTTCGCCGTGCCTGCGATGGGCTTCCTGAAGGCGGTTTTTCATATCCAGGGCAATCTGCTGCCAATGCCTGTCGCTGTCCGGACAGTCCGGGATGGCCGGATGGCGGAGCGGGCGCCGATCGGTCCGGCAACGCAGGGCGCCGATGAGCAGGGCCATTCCCAATGCAAGGCCGGAAACGATGATTGCCAGTTTCATGCGGTGATCCTTCGGGCGCGGGTGCGGCGTTCGGCGAGCGACTTGCCGGAAGGGACGCTAGTGGTCGTTCGGCGCTGGCCCGCCAGCCATGCCGGCCGGTGCGGACACTTCATTTTTCATTCCCATCGAGAGTTTGTGGAACGAAGTTCCCGACCAGCGCGTAACCGACGCCGCTGCTGCAGACGATCCGATAGCCATCCCTGAGCTTGCGCCGCAGGGTGGATATCGTGACCCTGAGATTGCTCTGGTTGATCTGCTCGTGGCCGCGACTGCCGGCGAGTTGCAGCTTGAACTGGGCCACGGACCGACCTTTGCCTTCGACCAGGGCATGCAACACGGACTTTTCCTTGGGCGTCAGCCGGGTGACTTCGCAAAACGGCATCAGGGCAACGTCTTCCGCCAATTCCTCCTGCTCGCGTTGGGCAACCATGCGGTAGCGCTGCCACATCGCCCGGAGCCGGGCGACAGCCTCGGCCGGCAAGGTTCGGTCGATGTCCACGGCATCGTCAAAGCCGCTGTAGATCACCTTGGCCCGGCGCTGGGGCGTGCTGCTGCGCATCAGGCAGACGACCAGCTTGCGCCTGAGGATCGAGCGGTTCTTGCGATAGAACGGCAGCAATCGTTTCAGGTCGTTGCAGCCGAACACGAGCACATCGTAGTCGGACTGGGCGGACGACAGGGGACTCATGTCCTCAGGGACGTATGGAAATTCGAGATAGAACTGGAATACACTCCTCATCCAGAATTCCCGCGCAGCGGAATGTTGATCGCCGACGGAAACGTATCGGACCCGCATCTCGCGCGGATCGATCAGTTCCCCTGCCATCGCGTCCTGCTGAATGCCTTCGTTACTCACGAAAGCAGCCACGTTTTCTGGTGTTACCTTTACGTATTTCATATGCTTCCCGTCCGAAACCCAGGCTCCCGTCCAAATTTCCGACATCGAGTTGCAATGGAATCCTCGATTTATTGCAGACCAATCCCCATTTTTCTGCAAATAATCTTTAACTTATCAAAGTTATTACAGACGATTACCGATCAAATGCAAATCCATGCTTGATGGAGGATTTGTAAATGTGTCGCCGCAATGTTGAAAGTCTGTTTAAAAGTTAACACAATCGACTGCGCGAATCCGCAATTACGATGCCGTATCAATGCTTTATCGGCATCGCTGCAAATGCTGCGTTGCGAGACGGCTCTCCAAAATCCGTTCCGGATATAAGTGCATCCCGTACACTTCGCGCACGGTGGCCCCGGCGGCGGCGGTGCACCGCACGGCGGAAGGAAGTGGACTTCAGCTTTCGGCGAAGGCGAAGGGGGCCTGGGGGCGGCGATAGTCGTCGGCGAGGATCTCGCGGCCGATGGGGGGGAGCGCGCGGGCGGTGCAGTCGGGGCGGTAGCAGAGGCGGCAGTTGATGCCGATCGGGGTCGCTTCGGCGCGGCGGGGGTCCTGGCCTGCGGCGTAGATGAGTTTGGGCGCGTGTTCGGCGGCGCAGGCGAGCGCGATGGCGCGTTCGACGCGGGGGCGGTTGTAGCCGCCGCCGCCGGAGAGGACGGAGCGGGCGATCGAGAAGAAGCGCTGACCATCGGGCAGTTCGAGCCATTGCGTGTGGATTTGCAGGGGCCGGACGAAGGCGGTGTGGACGCTCCACAAAGGGCAGCCGCCACCGTGGGCAGCGAAGGGGAAGCCGGCGCCGTCGAGGCGTTTGGAAACATTGCCGGCGGCATCGACGCGCAGGAAGAAAAATGGGACGCGTTCGGTGCCGGGGCGGTTGAGCGTGGTCAGGCGGTGGGCGGCCTGTTCGAAGCTGACGGCGAAGCGGGCGGCGAGCGCCTCGACGTCGTAGGCGCGTTCCTCGACGGCGCGGGCGAAGCGGTCGTAAGGCATGAGGATGGCGGCGGCGGTGTAGTCCGCCAGCGCGCGGCGCAGCAGGTTTTGCGCGGTGGGGCTTTCGAGTTTCGCGGCGCGGACCAGGGCGGAGAAGTCCGGGCGGCATTCGCTGTAGGCGACCTGGAGGGCAACCTGGAACTGGCGGGTGGGGCCGGACAGGGTGTCATCCAGCAGGAGCTGCTGGTTGTGGCGATCGAACCGGCGGACTGAGCCCATCATCACGTCGGGCGGCAGCAGGCGGGTGCGGATGGCGTGAGCCTTGGCCAGATAAGGTTGCAGGCCGCCGGCTTCAGCGACCTTTTCGGCGATCGCTTCGGCCTTGGTGTCGAGCGTGGGGAAATGGTTGCGGTGAGCGGTGACGAAGGCGCGGGCCTGGACGACGGGATCGGCCACGACTCCGTTTCCCCCCTGCCCTTCGCCCTGCTCGGCGAGCGCGGCCTGTTCGCGCAAATAGGCATGATGGAGGCGGAGCAGGGCCTCCGAGATGCCGGGGAAGCTGGCGGCGAGATCGGCGACTTCGAGCGCGGGGAGGTCGATCTCGGCGAACAGGGGATCGCGCAGGACATCGGTGAGGCGGCGGGCGTAGTCGTTGCTGTCCTCGCCGGCGAGGTCGGTGACATCCAGGCGGTAGCTGCGGGCGAGGCGGAGAAGGAGTTCGGCGGTGACCGGGCGCTGGTTGCGTTCGATCAGCGCGATGTAGCTGGGCGAGACCTCGAGGTCGTCGGCCATGGCCTGCTGGGTCAGGCCGAGTTCGCGGCGCAGGCGCTTGAGGCGGGGGCCGAGGTAGAGCGGGCGGGTTTCGGCCATCTGCACAGGTTTCCTTGTCGATTCCTTACATCATTACAAGCGAAAGATGTAAAGTCTTTCAACCGCACTCCGCAGGCGATTTTTCGACTCGGGCGCGAGGCGTAGGGGCGGCTCACCCAAGTTTCCTGCGGAGTAGCAGCCATGACCTACAGCCAGACGATCCACGAAGCCCGCGCGGCGATTGCGCCCAGCGCCCCGACCTGGAGCGGGATCGAGGCCGAGAGCGTGGCGCGCATGCGGCTGCAGAACCGCTTCCGCACCGGGCTCGACATCGCCCGGTATACCGCCAAGATCATGCGCGCCGACATGGCCGCCTATGACCTCGACCCGGCGAACTACACCCAGTCGCTCGGCTGCTGGCACGGCTTCATCGGCCAGCAGAAGCTGATCTCGATCAAGAAGCACTTCGGCACCACCAAGGGCCGTTACCTCTACCTCTCGGGCTGGATGGTCGCGGCGCTGCGCAGCGAGTTCGGCCCGCTGCCCGACCAGTCGATGCACGAGAAGACCAGCGTTCCGGCGCTGATCGAGGAGCTTTACACCTTCCTGCGCCAGGCCGATGCCCGCGAGCTGGGCGGCCTGTTCCGCGAGTTGGATGCGGCCAAGGACGCCGGCGATGCGGTCAACACCCATCGCCTGCTGCACAAGATCGACGAGTTCCAGACCCATGTCGTGCCGATCATCGCCGACATCGATGCGGGCTTCGGCAATGCCGAGGCGACCTACCTGCTGGCCAAGAAGTTCATCGAGGCCGGCGCCTGCTGCATCCAGATCGAGAACCAGGTTTCCGACGAGAAGCAGTGCGGCCATCAGGACGGCAAGGTCACCGTGCCGCACGAGGACTTCATCGCCAAGATCCGCGCGGTCCGCTATGCGTTCATGGAGCTGGGCGTCGACGATGGCGTGATCGTCGCTCGCACCGACTCGCTCGGCGCCGGCCTGACCAAGCAGATCGCCTTCGTGAAGGAGCCGGGCGACATCGGCGACCAGTACAACGCTTTCCTCGACTGCGAGGAAGTCGATGCCGCCAACCTTGGCCATGGCGACGTGCTGATCAGCCGTGACGGCAAGCTGCTGCGGCCCAAGCGCCTGCCTTCGAACCTGTTCCAGTTCCGCTCGGGCACCGGCGAGGACCGTTGTGTGCTCGACTGCATCCATGCGCTGCAGAACGGGGCGGACCTGCTGTGGATCGAGACCGAGAAGCCGCATATCGGCCAGATCGGCGGGATGGTTTCGCGCATCCGGGAGGTCATTCCCAATGCCAAGCTGGTCTACAACAACTCGCCCTCGTTCAACTGGACGCTGAACTTCCGCCAGCAGGTCTACGATGCCTGGGTCGAAGCCGGCAAGGACGTCTCGGCCTACGACCGGGCGAAGCTGATGAGCGCCGACTACGATGCCACCGATCTCGGCATCGAGGCCGACGAGCGCATCCGCACCTTCCAGCGTGACGCGGCGGCGCAGGCCGGCATCTTCCACCACCTGATCACCCTGCCGACCTACCACACCGCGGCGCTCAGCACCGACAACCTGGCCAAGGAATACTTCGGCGAGGCGGGGATGCTGGGCTACGTCAAGGGCGTGCAGCGCCAGGAGATCCGCCAGGGCATCGCCTGCGTCAAGCACCAGAACATGGCCGGCTCGGACATCGGCGACGACCACAAGGAATACTTTGCCGGCGAGGCCGCGCTGAAAGCCGGCGGCGCCCACAACACCATGAACCAATTTGCGGCCTGACCCGACCGGACGAGGCCGAGGAGAATGATCATGAGCGAAGCGAACACCACCGAACCGAAACGTGCCCGTGCCGTGCTCTCGACCCAGGACTTCGACCTGATCCGCGAAGCCGTGCTGTTCTACCTGCAGAACAACGTCGACAAGGAGGGCACTGCCAAGTTCTCCAACCTCTATCATCGGCTTGGCAGCGCGGCGAAGCGATAACCTTAACGCAATCCGCGACCTGGACGGCCCGCCGCGCATAAATATGCACGGCGGGCCGTTTCTCGTTCATAATTCGACCCGGGCAATCGATCTGATTTTCGACAACGTTGCGGAAAATTGCCTAACCTGTCGGTAGCAATCCACTGACCACGCCCTGTTATTCGCAATTGCACAATCGATGGGCACTGGCCGGTTGCGGTACGGTGCCACCCAGCAAAGGGCGCGACAGGCATGAGCATCGGACGGCGAATCAGGACGGGGGGATTTCTGCTGGCGGGGGCATTTCTGCTCCAGGCGGCGGTGACGCTGGGAATGGAGCGGAGCCTGGCCGATGCCGCCGACAAGCAGCGGCTCATGGCGACGGCCATTCACAACCACATGGAAGCCGACATGCAGCACGACGCCATTCGCGGCGCCGTGTTCCGTACCTTGCATGGCGCGATCCGGGGTGACGTGAAGGAGCGCGACGGGGCGGTCGGCGAGGTCGAGGAGTTCAGCGGAGAGATGCGCCGCGCGGTCGAGGCAAACCGGCGGCTCCCGCTCGATGGCGCGACGAAGGCCGGGCTGGCGACGATCGCCGGAGAACTTGCCGACTATACCGCCAATGCCCGCGCCATCGCCCATGCCGCGCAGAGCGATCCGGCGAGGGCAGAGACGATGCTGGGCGATTTCGACGTGGCATTCCGGGCACTGGAAGCATCGCAGGCCAGGGAAGTCACGCGGATGGAAAACGCCATGGCCGAGGTCAGCCGGCGGGCGCAGACGCTTTCGTGGCTCTCGCTGCTGGCGCTGGGCGCGGTCACGCTGCTGTTCGGCGGCATGTTGCTGGCGCTGCTGCGGCAGCTCGGACGGCAGGTCGTCACCCCGATCGGCACGGTGGCTGGCCACCTGGAGCGGATGAACGGCGGGGATTTCGCGGTCGAACTCGATGAGCCGCGCACGCAGGACGAGATCGGCGCGATCCAGAAGGCGGCGCTGGCGCTGCGCGAAGCCGGGGTCGCCCGGCGCGAGGCGGCGGCGCAGCAGGCGCTGGTGGTCACCTCGCTCGGCGAAGGCCTGGAGGCGATGGCCGGCGGCGACCTGTCGCACCGGATCGACGTGGCGTTTGCCAGCGAATACGAGAACCTGCGGCTGACGTTCAATCGCTCGGTCGAGGCGCTGGCCGGCGTGCTGACCGGCGTGCTGGCGACGGCGGAACGGGTTTCGGCCGGGGCCAACGAGATCCGTTGCGCCTCCGACGACCTGGCGCGGCGCAACCAGAACCAGGCGGCGAATGTCGAGGAATCGGCGGCGGCGCTGCGCGAGGTCAGCGCGATGGTGCGCGAGACCGCGAACGGGGTGGGCAGCGTCCACGACGCCGCCAGCCGCGCCCATGGCGAGGCGACCGAAGGCGGCGCCGTGGTCGGACGGGCGGTCGAAGCGATGGCGGCGATCGAGCATTCGGCCCAGGAAATCACCCAGATCATCAACGTCATCGACGGGATCGCCTTCCAAACCAACCTTCTGGCGCTCAACGCCGGGGTCGAGGCGGCGCGGGCGGGCGAGGCCGGCAAGGGCTTTGCCGTGGTGGCCACCGAGGTGCGCGCGCTCGCCCAGCGTTCGGCCGACGCGGCGCAGGATATCAAGCGGCTGATCGGCGCTTCGACCACCCAGGTCGCTCAGGGTGTGACGCTGGTCGGCGAGACCGGCACCTTGCTGGCGCATATCGTCGACCAGGTGGCCGAAGTCAGCGAGGGTATCGCCCGGATCGCGGCGAACGCCGGTCGTCAGGCGGACAGCCTGCAGCAGGTGACCACGACGGTGACCGGCATGGACCGGGTGACCCAGCAGAACGCGGCCATGGTCGAGCAGGCGACGGCGGCGGCGCGCAGTCTTTCCGAAGAAGCGCGGCAACTGGAAGACGATGTCTCGCGGTTCCGCATGACGACAGGCGACGCGGCCGGCCGTTCGGCCATGCGCATGGCTGCCTGAGCGGAACGCCTGACCCCCTTCGCGCGTATTTCCCGGGCCTGTGCGCAACTGCAGGCCAAGGACTTACCGGCCGATCCGGCCCTTCGGGGCCGGCCACGCCCTCAGAAGGGAACAACAACATGCGCTCCATTCTCCTCTGGGTCATCGGCATTCCGATTCCGCTGATCCTGCTGCTGGCGATGTGCACCGGCCATCTTTGAACCAGGGCGGTGGCGCCGGGGTGGACCCGGCGCCGCCGTCGACCGGAGTGCGGTCGATCAGATGTCGGGTTCGGGGGGATAGACGCCTTCGAGTACTCTATCGAAATGGTCGCGCACGGCGTTGTTGCAATCGCAGGCGCGGGTCTTGAGCGCGTCGTAGTCGCTGATCCGCAGCGCGCCCCGGCGGGTGGCGACCAGGCCTTCGCCCTTGAGCTGCTGGATCACTCGGCTGGCGTAGCTGCGCCCGACGCCGAGCAGGCCGGCGAACTGTTCCTGGGTCAGCAGGATTTCCGGCGTGCTGCCCCGCTCGACCGCCGCGACCAGCCAGCGGGCGGCGCGTTGCAGGATCGTGTGGCTGGCATTGCAGGCCACTGCCTGGAACACCTGGGCGACCAGGCAATCGGCATAGCGGGTGAACAGGGCGCCGATCGCGGGGGAGGCGTCCTTGGCGGCCTCCAGATCGGCCGCCGAGATCCGGTAGAAGCTGCCCGGCACCAGCACCGTGGCGCGGGCGAAGGCCGGCACATGGCCGCGGCTGACGATCCCGCCCAGCGCCCCTTCCCGGCCGACCACGGCGGTTTCGACCGCGAAGCCGGTTTCCATCAGCACGACGAAGGCGCCCGCCGCTTCGAACCGGGGTAGGTAGCAATGGCGGACCGAATCGCCGGCGTCACACAGGACATGGCCGCGCGGCAGGGTCTGTTCGACGAGGCGCGAGGCGAGAATCTCACGGTCGGATTCGCGCAGTGCGGCGAGCAGATTGCTGCCGGAGAGCGGCGTGGCGGCGGGGTGATGCGGTGTGGCCATTGGCGCGTTCCTTGTCTTTTCATGGAATTGCGACCCCGCCGCATTCCGTCTGCGCCGCTGGAAATGCGGATGCGGTTGAAAAGGTTCCCGCAAGGGTCCACTTCTGCACAGACATGCCGGGTGGGTATGATAAGATACGGTTTCCCGGGCAGGCGTGCGCTTGGGCAACCGTTTGACCCGATTGCGCGGATGTTTTGCGATGATGTGGCCTGCTTTCGCCTCGCTCCGCCGCTGCGGCCCCACGGCCCGCTGTTTCGCGGCGCGATAGTGGCTGCGGCGCCCCTGTCCTTGACCGAACCGCCCGCCAGCCATCCGGCCGTGTACGCCGCAGCCGTTCCGCCGCAGGTGTGGCTGGTGGGGTTCGCGCCGGACTGGTCGATCAGCCACCTGTCGGCGAACTGCGACGAACTGCTGGGGCACGCGCCAGCCGACGTGATCGGCCGGCCCGCGCATGGAGCGATTGCTGCCGAGGCGCTGCACGAGATCCGTTCCCGGGCGCAACTGCTCGGACCGGTCGGCGGGGTCTCGGACGAACGGCTGCAGGGACTGGCGCTGGCGGCTGACGACAGGCGGGTCGATGCTTCGCTTCATGCCCTGAGCCGTGGCTGGCTGCTGGTATGCGAGCCGGCCGGCCCGCAGCGCGACCACGGCGGCACCGTGCTGCGCATGGCGGCAGGCTTGCGCACGGCGGGATCGCTGGCCGAACTGTGCGCGGCGGCAGCCCGGGATGTGCGGGCGCTGACCGGGTTCGAGCGGGTGCATGTCCTGCGCCTGGGCGCGCGCGGAATGGGCAGCGTGATCGCCGAGAGTGTCAGCGGCGCCGCGGCCGGCACCGCGCCGCTCATGTTCGGGCCGATGCCCGATGCGGCGCTTCCGGCCGGCGCTCGTCCGCGCATGATCGCAGACTGCGATGCAGCGGGCGTGCCGATTCTCGGCACGCCCGGGAGCGATGCGCCGGACCTGGCGGCATGCGGCCTGGGTGTCGCGACGCCGGAGGAGAAGAAGGCGCTGGCCGCGTTCGGGGCGCGGGCGCTGGTCTCGCTGCCCTTGCGCCGTGCCGGCGAGACCTGGGGGGCGATCGCCTGCAGCCATGGCGAACCCCGAACGGTGCCGTTCGCGGCCAGGCGGGCGCTGGAGGTGTTCGCGGCGATACTCGGTCTGCTGATCGACCTGGCAGATGCACCGGCGGCCGACGAGGCCCCTGCGACAGGCGACGGCAAGGCGGACGGGGCGACGCTTGCCGGACGGGTGCTGGTGGTCGAGGACAACATGCTGATCGCGATGGAGGCCGAGGAGATCGTCCAGCAGCTCGGCGCCGAGGCATGCGATGTTGCGGGGTCGGTGGCGGCGGCGCTGCGGCTGCTTGACGCCCATGCCTACGATTTCGCGCTGCTCGATATCGAACTGGGGCACGAGACCAGCCAGGCAGTGGCCGAATCGCTGGTGGAGCGCGGCGTGCGGTTCATCTACGCCAGCGGCTATGGCGGGCCGGAAGCACTGGGCACCGGGTTTCCGCCGGCGGCCGTGGTAACCAAGCCTTATGGCATCGACGATCTGAGGGCGACGATCCGCGACGCGGGCGAGGGTGGTGCCTTTCGCGCCATGTAAATAATCTTGCGGCGGGTGGAACCGGATCCGGGCCGGAACGTATTACCGATACACCACCGAACCTTCCCCCCCCGTCTCGGTGGCGCCCCTCTCGAACCCCTCGTTGGCTCAGGCCGGCGGGGGGTTTTCGTTTGGCTGCGGGAACCGGGCAACCGATCGACGATTGCCTCACTGCACAAGATGGGGGTTTGCCGGGGCGAAACTTGCGAGGGTACATGCCGGAACGCTTTTTCGACCCCTATCGGCTGATCCAGGCCAAACTGGTCAGCATCTGGAACTCCTTCTTCATGCAGCTGCCCAACCTGTTGGGCGCGGCGGTTTTCCTGGGGCTGGTATGGCTCCTGACCCGGCTCATCCGGCGCTGGATCAAGAGCGTCACCCGGCGGCACAGCCGCGACGACCTGGGCGAGTTGCTGTCCTCCATCGCGACGTTCACCATCATGCTGCTGGGATTGCTGGTGTCCACAGCGATCATCTTTCCCAGCGTGTCGCCCTCGGGCATCCTTTCGACGCTGGGCTTCGGATCGGTGGCGATCGGCTTTGCCTTCCGCGACATCCTTCAGAACCTGTTCGCCGGGGTGCTGATCGTCATCAACCGGCCATTCCGCGCCGGCGATGTCATCGCCATGGACAAGTACGAGGGCACGGTGCAGCGGGTCGAGGCACGCGCGACGATCATCCGCACTGCCGATGGCCGCCGGGTCGCGGTGCCCAATTCGCTGCTCTACACCTCGCCGGTGACGATCAACACCGCCAATTCCCAGCGGCGTGACGAGCTCGCGGTGGTGCTGGCGCCGGACCAGCCCATCGAGGCGATCGGCGAGAGCGTGACCGCCGAACTCGGCAAGGTCGAGGGTGTGCTCGACAAACCCAAGCCGGAGCTGGTCGGGCAGTCAATCGCCGCCGATGGCCTTCATGCGGTGGTGCGCTGGTGGACGCTGTCGCGCGGGGTGGACCGCCAGGCGGTGCGCGCCGCGGCGGTGGCGGCAACTACCCGGGCGATTTCCCATGTCAGTTCAACCCCGACCGATTCTTCCACTCCCCCACAAGCGAGCCCTGCATGACCGAGACGATCGACCCATCGAATGCCACCCCCGTGTCGCAACCTGTGCCCCCTGCCCTGCTGATGCCGGCGATCAGGCTGTACGGCCCGGTCGACTATGGCATGTATGCGAGCTTCCGCTCGGTGATGGACAATCCGCCGGCCGGCGAGTTCGCCATCGCCATCACCACGCTGGGCGGTGACCCCGAAGTCGGGCGGGTGATGGGCGAGGACGTCCGGCTGCATTGCCAGACGGCGGGGAACAACGTCCTGTTCCTGGGCCGGGTGGCGGTCTACTCGGCGGGGGCGACGTTCATGTCCTACTTCCGGCGCGAGAACCGCTGGCTGACCCATGGCACGCGGTTGCTGATCCACGAGCGGCAGATCGAGAAGACGATCGGCATCAAGGGCCCGCTGCGCTCCTGCATCGCGACGCTCAAGGCATCGCTCGCCGAGATCGAGGAATCGATCCGCATCGAGGAGGAGGGGTTCGCCAACATCATCGCGCAATCCGACCTCACGCTCGACGAGGTGCGCGAGCGGGCGCACCATGACTGGTATGTCGAGGCGGGCGAGGCGATGCAGTTGGGGCTGGTCACCGGCGTGGTGTAAAGCGGGGGCATTGAATCCGCTGGCCGAGTTTCGATTTGCCCGGACGCACAGGTTCGCGCTAGGCTGGGCGCCATGCAGCGGCAGCTCATCACTTTCGCCATCGAAAACCAGGCGTTCGGCATCGACATCGCGGTGATCCGCGAGATCCGCGCCTGGTCGCCGGTGACGCGCATTCCCGGGGTGCCGGACCACGTCGTCGGCGTGGCGAACCTGAGGGGCGCGATCATTCCGGTGTTCGATGTCGCGATCCGGTTCGGCTGGCCGGGGACGGTGGCGAGCGAGCGCCATGCGATCATCGTCGTCGAGGTGGCGGGGCAGAGCAGCGGCATTCTTGCCGAGAGCGTTTCCGACCTGGTGGAGATCGACGGTGCGGCGTTGCAGCCGCCGCCGGCGCTGCAGGACGCGCGGATAGCCGGGTTCATCGAGGGGATCGCGCCCGGGCCGGACGGGGCGCTGATCATGGTGTTGCGGCTGGACGTGCTGCTGGGCGCCGGGAGCGACAGCGGGCTGGCGCTCCCTCGCCTGCGCAAGGGCTGAACCGGCGGACGATCCGGGTTCCGCTTGATTCCGGCGGCCCGCGCCCGCAAAGGCGCGCGATGCTTCGCGTTGCCAACCTGCCGCTTGCCGCGCTGATCGCGGCCGCCCTCTCGCCAGCGGCCCGGGCGGCGGACGCACCCGATGAAATCGTCGTGACCGGCCGTGGCCTGGCGGATACGCCGGCAACGCCGGCCTATGACGTGCAGACCATTTCGCGCGAGACGTTGGCCGAGGCGCCTTCGGGGCGGATCGAGGACGGGCTGGCCAATGTCGCGGGGTTCCAGCAGTTTCGCCGGTCGGACAGCCGGTCCTCCAATCCATCGGCGCAGGGGGCGACGCTGCGGGCACTGGGCGGGAACGCGGCGAGCCGGGCGCTGGTCCTCCTCGACGGGGTGCCGATGGCCGATCCGTTTTTCGGCTATGTGCCGTTTTCCGCGCTGGCGCCGGAACGGCTGGCGGCGGTGCGGGTGATCCGGGGCGGCGGGTCCGGGGCGTTCGGTGCCGGCGCGGTCGCCGGCGTGCTCGGGCTGGAAAGCGCGGGTGCGGGCGAACTCGGGCTGCTCAACCTGTCCGTGCTGGGTAACGACCGGGGCGAGAGCGAGCTTTCCGGCATGCTGGCGCCGAAGCTGGGCGACGGGTTTGCCGTGGTCACCGGGCGGTGGGACCGGGGCCAGGGGTTCTGGACGACGCCGCCCGAGCAGCGGGTCGCCGCCAGTGTGCGGGCGGCTTACGAATCGTGGTCTACGGGCGCGCGGGCGGTGGTGCCGGTGGCGCCGGACATCGAACTGCAGGCGCGCGGGCTCGCCTTCGGGGACCGGCGGGTGCTGCGGTTTGCCGGCGGGGATACCGGCGTGCAAGGCCAGGATGCGAGCGTGCGGCTGGTCGGCCGGGGGCGCTGGCAGTTCGACGCCCTGGCCTATCTGCAGGCGCGCGGGTTCGACAGCGTGACGATTTCCTCGACCACCTATCGGCCGACGCTGAACCAGTACCGCACGCCGGCGACCGGCTGGGGCGGCAAGCTGGAGGTGCGGCCGCCGGTCGGCGGCGGGCACACCGCGCGGATCGGCGCGGATGCGCGGATCGGCAGCGGCAGCACGCATGAGGAAAGCTACAACGCGACCTCGGGCCTGGTGACGGCGCGGCGCGAGGCCGGCGGGCGCAATGGCGACGTCGGGTTCTACGCCGAGGACGACTGGCGGCTGGGCGCGCTGACGCTGACCGGCGGGGTCCGGGCGGACCGGTGGACGATTTCGGCCGGGCGATCGACCAGCACGGCGGCAGCCGATGTGCTGCCCTGCCCGGTCGCCGGCTGCCCGGACCGCTCTGGCTGGGAGGCGAGCTGGCGGGCGGGGGCGCTGCTGGCGCTGGGCCATGGGCTGGCGCTGCGAGTGGCCGGCTATTCCAATTTCCGCCAGCCGACCCTGAACGAACTCTACCGGCGTTTCGCGGTGTTTCCGGTGACGACGCTGGCCAATGCGGGCCTGAGCAACGAGCACCTCCACGGTGTCGAGGCGGGGCTCGACCTTGCCCCGGCGGCCGGGGTTTCGCTGTCGCTGACGGCATTCTCCGACCGGCTGGACGATGCGATCGCCAATGTGACGACCGACCAGGTAAAACAGATCCGGCAGCGGATGAACGTCGATGCGATCCGGGCGCGCGGGATCGAGGCGACGGCGCATCTGGCGCATGGGCCGGTCAGCCTGGATGGCTCGCTGGCGTGGACCGATGCCACCGTGCGCGCCAGCGGCGTTGCCGTCGCGCTTGACGGATTGCGGCCGGCGCAGACGCCGAAACTGGCGGCGAGCGCGACTGTGGCCTGGCGGCCGCGTCCTGGGTGGAACCTGGCGCTGACGGTGCGGCATACCGGGGCGCAGTTCGAGGATGACCAGAATCTCGACACGCTGCCGGCGGCGACGACCCTGGGGGCTTTCGTCCAGGTGCCGGTGGCCGGGCCGGTGAGCCTGGTGTTGCGCGGGGAAAACCTGACCGATGCGCGGGTCGTTACCCGTTTCCAGAGCGCGCAGTTCGGTTCGACCGACCTCGGCGCGCCGCGCACGGTGTGGGCCGGGGTGCGCGTGCGCTTGCCCTGAGTTCAGGCGAGGGGCAGGGAGAGGGTCGCGGTCAAGCCGGTGATGGCGCCGCCGGGATTGAGGCGGTTGGCCAGAGTCAGGGTGCCGCCGTGCTGGTCGGCCACGGCGCGGGCCAGGGTCAGGCCCAGCCCGGCGCCGCCGGTGCCGCTGTTTCGCGAGGGCTCGCCGCGGGTGAACGGCTGGAACATGCGGTCGAGATCGGCCTCCGGCAGGCCGGGTCCGTCATCCTCGACGCGCACCACCGCCAGGTCGCCTTCGCGCGCCACCGAGATGCGGGCGTTGCCGCCATAGCGGACGGCATTGGCGATCAGGTTGCGCAGGCCCCGCCGGAGCCAGGTCGGGCGCAGGCGCAGGACGACGCGGCTGGTGTCGGCCAGTTCGACCGGCTCGCCCATGTCCTCGAACTCCTCGACCACGGCGGCGACGAGCGCGGAGAGTTCGGTTGCCTCCAGCCGGTCGGTCGGGCGGCCGACGCGCGCGAGCGAGAGCATGTCGTCCAGCGAACGGGCGAGGTCCTCGATGATCTCGGCCATGCGGGTGCGCTCGGCATCGTCGGTGACCGATTCGATGCGGACCCGCAGGGCGGCGAGCGGAGTCTTGAAATCGTGGCCGATGGCGCCGAGCATCACGTCCTTTTCATCGAGCAGGGCGGAGATGCGGCTCTCCATGGCATTGTGCGCGGCAATCAGCCGGCGCAGGTCATCCGGGCCTTCCGGCTGGAGCTGACCCTCGACAGTGCGATCGCTGGCGAAGCGTTCGAGCCGGCCGGTCAGCGCGGCGAGCGGCTGGGTGATGCGCCGGACGACCAGCGCCATGACGCTGACCAGGACCGCGTAGATGATCAGGGTCTGGGTGACGAGGACCGCCAGCTGGTAGGGCGCGTTCGGCGGGGTCAGGGCACGGGCGACGAGCCAGACGCCGCCGGGACGCTGGCGAACGGCGGCGACGAGGATGCGTTCCGGGGTTGGCTGGCCGGGGTCGCGCGGGAGCAGGGCGGCGCGGGCGGACAAGGCCTCCAGGGCGACGGCATCGCGCGCGGCCGGCCGTTCGAGCACGGCAACATCGGCCACGGTGATGCCGAGTTCGGCGAGGATGCGGCGCAGCTCGTTTTCCGATGTCGGCAGCCGGCGATCCTGCGGCTGGGGGGCGAAGCCCGGCTCCGGGCGCGGGCGCAAGGAGCGGAAGGCGGCATCGGTGGCGTTGCCGGCGGCGGCTGGGGCGTTGCCGCGCCAGACGCTGACGAAGCGGAAGGCGAGCATGTGGGTCTGGGAATCGCGGCGGCGTTCGAGCTGGACCTGGTATTGCAGGATGGCGGCGAGGGTCTGCGCCAGCAGCAGCGCCAGCGCGAGGGCCAGCAGGACCTGACCCTTGAGGCTGGAGGGCCAGAGGCGGCTGCGCGTGGTCATTGCCCCGGTGTCTGACCCGGCAGCCGGCAGTGCGGCATCAGCTGGCCGGCACCCGGCGAACATCGGCGGCAAGCATGTAGCCGCCGCCCCAGACGGTCTGGATCAATTGCGGGTTGCGGCTGTCCACTTCGATCTTCCGGCGCAGGCGGCTGACCTGGTTGTCCACCGCGCGGTCGAACAGGTGGGCTTCGCGGCCCTGGACCATGTCGAGCAGGCGATCACGATCGAGCACCTGGCGCGGATGGTCGAGGAAGGCCTTGAGCAGGCGGAATTCCACCGAGGAGATCGACACCATCGCCCCTTCGGGATCGGACAGGCGGCGCTTCAGCGGATCGAGCCGCCAGCCGTCGAACTGGTAGTCCTCGTCGCCGCCGGCATCGGTGCCGTTGGCGTTGCGGGCGGCGCGGCGCAGGACCGAGCGGATGCGGGCGACCAGTTCGCGCGGCTCGAACGGCTTGACCACATAATCGTCGGCGCCGATTTCGAGGCCGACGATGCGGTCGGTCGCCTCGCCCCGCGCGGTCAGCAGGATGACCGGCAGGTCGTGCGCCTCGACGATGTGCCGGCACAGCGACAGGCCGTCCTCGCCGGGCATCATCACGTCGAGCAGGACGAGATCGATCTCGCCGGCGCGCAGGGCGGCGCGGGCGTCGACGGCGCTGGCGGCTTCGCTGACCGTAAAGCCCTGGCGGCCGAGGTAGCCGCCGAGCGGCTCGCGCAGGCTCGCCTCGTCATCGACGAGCAGGATATGGAGCGGGCTGGCCTGGACGGCGGATGGCGCGTTCATCAACTGTCGCTCACTCCCCGGCAGGCGGCATCATGTCGTCATCGTGCATGTCCATGCCACCCATGGCGGGGCTGCCCATGCGATGTCCGCCGCCGGGTCTGCCCATCCTGCCGGCCATGGCGGCGCGGCGCTCCTCGGGAGTGACCTTGCCGTCGTGGTTGGCGTCGGTGCGGTCGAACAGGGCGAGCGCGGTGGAGATGAAGGCGTCGTGGCTGACGGTGCCGGTGCGCTGGGGATCGGCCTCGCGCAGGATCTCGGCGCCCATGCCGAGCGCACGGGCGCGCATCATGCCGGCCGGACCGGGCGTTTCCCCGTGGTGTTCGGCGCCATCGCGATGGGCGGCGAGGAATTCCGCCTGGGTGATCTTGCCGTCGTGGTCGGCGTCGATGCGTTCGAACATGCGGCCGAGCCTGACCTCGCGATCGGCGGCGTCGAGCTTGCCGTCGTGATTGAGGTCCATCGCCGCGAACAGCTTTTCGGCGCCGGCCTTTGCCTGCTCGCGGGACACTTCGCGGGGCGGGGCAGGCTGGGCGGGGGTAAGCTGGGCCGGGACAGGTTGGGCTTGCGCGAGACCGGCAGCGGTCAACGCGGCGGCGGAAAGGCCGAGGGTGAGCAGGTTCATGCGAAGATCCCTCTCAGAAAACGATCCGCCCCCGATGAAGGTCGCGCGCCGCCTGCCGTGAAGGGGGGACAGGGATACGGCTGACGACGCGCGGCCTTCGCTGGGGGATATAGGCGCGCGCTGTCGCGTTGGTATGCCGCCCTGGCGATTTAGTGTCGCAATTTGTCGTTCGCGATGGGTCACAGCGGGGCGCATTGTGCTTCGAGCCAGGCTCGGGCCTCCCCGGCGAGGCGCGGGCCGACGAGCGCGAGCACGCCGGCGTGGTAGGCGTTCCACCAGGCGATCTCGGCCGGGGTCAGCATGGCGGGTTCGACCAGGGTGCGGTCGATCGGCACGTGGGTCAGGGTCTCGAAGCCGAGGAAGCGGGCGCCGTTCAGCTCCCGCTCGATGACCAGCAGCAGGTTTTCGATGCGGATGCCGAAGGCGCCGGTCTCGTAGTAGCCGGGTTCGTTGGACAGGATCATGCCCGGCAGCAGTTCCTGGCCGGTGCCGGCCTGGCCGCCGGCGGCCTTGGCGATGCGCTGGGGGCCTTCGTGGACGGCGAGGAAGGAGCCGACGCCGTGGCCGGTGCCGTGGGCATAGTCCAGCCCGGCGGCCCAGAGATACTGGCGGGCGAGCGTATCGAGCTGGCTGCCGTTGGTGCCCGGGGGGAACGTGGCGGTGGCGAGCGCGATGTGGCCCTTGAGCACGCGGGTGAAGCGATCGCGCACCTGGGCCGGGGGTTCGCTGCCGGCGATCCAGACGGTGCGCGTGATGTCGGTGGTGCCGTCCGGATATTGGCCGCCGGAATCGACCAGGTAGACGCTGCCGGGTTCGAGGCGGCGGTTGGTTTCCGGGTTGACCCGGTAGTGGACGATCGCGCCGTTGGGGCCGGCGCCGGAGATGGTTTCGAACGAGAGATCGCGCAACTGGCCGGTCTGGCGGCGGAAATCGTGCAGGCGGGCGGCGGCGGTCAGTTCGTCGAGATTGCCTTTGGGGGCTTCGGTGGCGAGCCAGTGGAGGAAGCCCGCCATGGCGGCGGCGTCGCGGGCCTGGGCGGCGCGGTGGCCGGATTGTTCGACCGGGTTCTTGGTGGCGCGGGGGAGCACGGTGGGGTCGCGCAGTTCGACCACTTCGGCATCCGCGAGCGCGTTGAAGATGGCGGCGACGCAGCGTTCAGGGTCGACGGCGACGCGCTGACCGGCGAGTTCGGCCAGCGCCGGGGCGAAGGCGGCGCGGGGGCGCACTTCGACTTCCGGGCCGAGGTGGTGGCGCAGTTCGTCGGTGACTTTGGCCGGGTCGATGTAGAGTTCGGCGCGGCCATCGGCGTGGACCAGGGCGAAGGCGAGCGCGACGGGGGTGCAGGCGACATCGCTGCCGCGCAGGTTGAACAGCCAAGCGATGGAATCGAGCGCGGCGATGACGACGGCGTCGCAGCGGTGATCGGCCAGCCATTGCGTGATGGCCTCGCGCTTTTCGGATGCGGGTTGGCCGGCGAGTTCGAGGGGGTGGGGATAGGCGGGGGCGGACGAGGGGGCGGGCTGGTCGGACCAGATTGCATCAATGGGGTTGCTGGTGAGCGGGACCGGCTGGCCACCGGTGGCGGCGAGGGCGCGGCGGGCGGCCTGGACCCAGGGCTGGCCGTGGAGCCAGGGGTCGTAGGCGATGCGGGCATTGGCGGGGGCGTTGGCTTCGAGCCATTTCGCCGGGCTGGTTTCGGGGACGGACTGGTATTCGTAGAGGCGGGGGTCGACCTGGTCGCGGACTTGAAGGGTGTAGCGGCCGTCGACGAAGATGGCCGCGCTGTTGGCTAGGACGACGGCGGTGCCGGCGGAGCCGTTGAAGCCGGTCAGCCATTCGAGGCGTTGGGCGTAGGCGCCGACGTATTCGCTCATGTGTTCGTCGGAGATGGGGATGACGAAACCGTCCAGCCCTTGCGCCTTCAGCTGTTCGCGCAAGGACGCCAGCCGGGCTTCGTGGGTGTTCATCAGCATCGGCCATTCTCCGCTGGCAGCTTGCCGGCTGCCTGTGTGGAACATAGATGCAGGCGATGAGCGATTCCAGCCCCTCCCCCGCCCCTGCCCTGCCCCCGGTTGCCGAGAAGCGGCCGCATTCTTTCACGTTCCACGGGATCACGGTGGATGATCCTTATGCGTGGCTGCGCGATCCGGGTTATCCGGAGGTGGCGGACAAGGACGTGCTGGCGCATCTGGAAGCCGAGAACGCCTGGTTCGAGGCGCGGATGAAGGACCGGCAGGGGGAAATCGACCTGCTGTTCAGGGAGATGCGGGGGCGGATCAAGGAGGCCGATTCCTCGGTGCCGCAGAAGGACGGGGACTGGCTTTACTGGATCGAATACGAGGAAGGGGCGGAATACAAGAAGTGGTGGCGAAAACCGGTTGCAGGCGGTGCGGACGAGCTGATCCTCGATGAGGTGGCGCTGGCCGAGGGGCATGACTATTTCCGGCTGGGGGCGATCGCGGTGTCGATGGACGGGCGGCTGCTGGCCTGGTCGGTCGATGACAATGGTTCGGAGCGGTTTACCGCGCGGATCAAGGTGATCGCGACCGGGGAGGTGCTGCCTGACGTGATCGAGGGGACGCTGTCCTCGCTGGTCTGGGCGGCGGGGGACCGGGCGCTGGTCTATAGCCTGGCGAACGAGAACTGGCGGACCGACAATGCGCGGCTGCACTGGCTGGGGACGCCGGTGGAGAGCGATGTCGAGCTGTATCATGAGGATGACGAGGGGTTTCGCGTCGGCACCTCGCTTTCGGCCAACGAAAAGTGGCTGGTGGTGGGGACGAGCGACCATGAGACCAGCGAGGTTCGGCTGATTCCAGCGGATGATCCGCTCAGCCCGCCGTTGCTGGTCCGGGTGCGGGTGCCGGGGGTGGAGTACGATGTCGATGAGCGCGACGGGGTGCTCTATATCCATGCCAACGATACGCACGAGAATTTCCGGCTGGCGACGGCGCCGCTGGGCGATCCGGCGAACTGGACGACGCTGATCGAGGGGTCGGACGATTTCTACCTGACCGGGTTCGACCTGTTCCGCGATTTCTATGTGATCGAGGGGCGGGTGCGCGGGTTGGACCGGATCGAGCTGCGGCATTACGATGATCCGGCCTATTCCGAGGTAATCGCGTTTCCCGAGGCGAGCTATGAGGCAAGCCTGGGGGACAATCCGGAGTGGGCGGTGGACACACTGCGGCTCAGCTATGAATCGATGGTCAGCCCGGCGACGACCTATGACTATCATCTCGCGGACCGGCGGCTGGAGGTGTTGAAGGTCCAGGAGATCCCTTCGGGCTACGATGCTTCGCTTTATGTGACGGAGCGGCTGGAGATTGTGGCGCGGGACGGGACGCTGGTGCCGGTCAGCGTGATGTATCGCCGGGATCGGGCGCCGGGTGGGCCGCTGCATCTTTATGGCTATGGGGCTTATGGCATCGCCATCGAGCCGGGGTTTTCGACGACGCGGCTCTCGCTGGTCGATCGCGGGTTTGCCTATGCCATCGCGCATATTCGCGGCGGCGACGACATGGGGCGGGCCTGGTACAAGGCCGGCAAGCGGGAGGCGCGGTGCAATACGTTCAACGACTTCGTCGATGTGGCGAAGGCATTGTGTGAGCGGGGGCTGACGGCGGCGGGGCGGATTTCGATCTCGGGGGGTTCGGCCGGGGGCGAACTGATGGGGGCGGTGGCCAATTCCGATCCGGGCCTGTGGGGCGCGGTGGTGGCGCATGTGCCGTTCGTCGACGTGCTGGCGACGATGCTCGACGAAAGCCTGCCGCTGACGCCGGGGGAATGGCCGGAGTGGGGCAACCCGATCGAGGACAAGGCGGCGTTCGAGTTGATCCGCAGCTATTCGCCTTATGACCAGGTGCAGCGGCAGGATTACCCGCCGATCATGGTGACGGCGGGGCTCAACGATCCGCGGGTGACGTATTGGGAGCCGGCGAAGTGGGTGGCGCGGCTGCGGGAGTTGAAGACCGACGGGAACGAGCTGATCCTCAAGACCAACATGGGCGCGGGGCACGGGGGGAAGTCCGGGCGGTTCGAGAGCCTCAAGGAGACGGCGGAGGAGTTTGCTTTTATTCTTTGGCAGCTTTCCTCGGCAGCTTGACCGGGATTGCCAGGGGCGAAGCGCGTGGAGCGCGCGTCTGCAAATATCGCTTGTCGATATTTGCCATCGTCAGACTCGGGGAGCCAGTGAGGTTGCAAGGGCGATTGCGCTGGCGCTGCGTGTGACTGCCCGCCCCCTCCGTCGGCCTTCGGCCGCCACCTCCCCGCGAGCGGGGAGGATTGGGCATGGGTCCGCGGCCGCTGGCGAATGCGGCTTTACGCCTGGGGTAGAAACGCGAGGCTGATGGACATCAGGCCGGCGTTGGGGCGCCCTTGCAGTGAGCGCGGGGGAACGGAGATGCACGGTGGGCCTGCGATATCCGGCGCGGACAGTTACCCTGCTTCCGGTCGGTTATTGGCCGCCGGGTCAGTCAAGGGCAGGAATCCTGTGCCATCGCAGGAACACGAGGTGCATTTCCGGGCAGGCTTCGTTGCGACCGGCGGAGGGTAGCCTGTTGACGCTCCGCTCGACCCTGGCGGGATGATGCGGGCAACGCGCCGGGTTCGCAAAGTGGCGCTGCCGTTACATTGGTGCGCGGACGCACCGGCGATCATCCTTGTGGACGCTGCTTGCGCGCGCGCGTCGGTTGCTCCGCGCCACGGCCCGCAACGCCGGCCTGAAACACCGGCGGGACCTTACGCGTTCGGCCTGCCGGATGGGCGGGGTTTTTAACCTATATGGCGCAACTTGTCAAGGTGGTGAACGGTGCGAAGCGCGCGGAGCGCGCGTCTGCCGACACGATCAGACTTGGGATGCCGCTCTGACGGCGAGATGGGAATGATAATCCCTGAAACTTGTGAACGTGATCGCCTGTAGAGACAGTGCGGTCCACCTTATAGCCCATATCGTTTTCGCCCGCCGCTGGTCAGGCAAAACCGCCCACCGCGCGGGCCAGTGCAAACCTTTCCGCTATTGCACGAGCAAGCTCCGTCGCGACTGTCTGTCCGGACTTTTTGCATAGTTCCCGGCCCCAGCCAGTGTCGCCGGCGTGCCTCAGCGTCATCTCCGAAACCCACTACTGCCAGTCCTATCAACCCGGCCATCAATTCTCTGCGTGACGGCATCAGCCGAAAACCTTTGCGTTCAAAAAGCGGAGCACGGCGCGAACATCAGTTCCCTTGGTAAACGTCACTTCGCAAATACCCCAGCCCGATCCGCAAATCTTGAATTCCGCATCTAAGTCGAACGTGCCGGAATTTTCGACGCTGAATGCGGTGATCGAACGCCATGGAAACGAAGCCAGTTCGACCTTCTTCCCGAGGATGCCTTGGCAATTATAGACCAGCATCCGCCGGTCAGTGAGTACCGCACCATCGCGGATTCCCTTGAATTCCATTTCTACAACCTCGGCATCCATCAAGACCGGACCATATATTTTTTCACCAGTGCCAATCTTGACCGCGTTCCCAACGAAAACTTTGCCCATAAATGGGTGAGTAGTCTGCGACATGCATTCCCCCTAAATCACAGCGGCAGCTTACTTAGAAAGTCCGAGTGCCACAATACCAGTCTCAACTATTCCCGAGTCATTTATAGAAGATTGGCAAACGCCCCCTGTTGCCCCGACCCTACCACCTGAATTTTCGGCGAAATGGACCCTGAAACAAGTTCAGGGTGACGGGGGGAGGAGAGGGCTCGGGTGACGGAGGAGTGGGTTCAGGGTGACGTCGGGGAAAGTCAGGGTGACGATTGCGGACGGATGCGTTGAAAACCCCCCTCCCCCAGTTGCCCCCAAAGCTCAATTCCGCCACCTTGCGCCGATGACTCCGGCCATCTTCGGACTTTCCGGTACCTCCCTCACCGCCGACGAGCGCGCGTTTTTTCGTGAGGCCGATCCGGCGGGCTACATCCTGTTCGGGCGCAATGTGGAATCGCGCGCGCAGGTGCGGGCGTTGACCGATGAACTTCGGGCAATTCATGGGCGCGACAGGCTTCTCATCTGCATCGATCAGGAAGGCGGGCGGGTGGCGCGGATGAAGCCGCCGGTCTGGCCGGCTTACCCGGCGGGCGGGATGTTTGACCGCCTGTTCGAGGTGGCGCCCGCCAGCGCCATCCAGGCGGCGCGGTTGAATGCCCATGCGCTGGGGATGGACCTGGCCGAAGTGGGCATCTCGGTGGACTGCACGCCCCTGCTCGATGTGCGGCAGCCGGGGGCGCATGATGTGATCGGCGACCGGGCGCTGGGGCGCGAGCCGATCCGGGTGGCGGCGCTGGCGCGGGGGATTCTGGCGGGGTTGCGGGCGGCGGGGGTCGAGGGCGTGGTCAAGCACATGCCGGGGCATGGGCGGGCCATGGCCGACAGCCACAAGGAACTGCCCACCGTCAGCGCCAGCGAGGCGGAGCTGGAGCGCGACCTGCAGCCGTTCCGGGCGCTGGCCAGTGCGCCGGTGGCGATGACGGCGCATGTGCGGTTTACCGCCTGGGATGCCGAGAACCCGGCGACGCTTTCGCCGTTCGTGGTGGGCGAGGTGATCCGGCGGCGGATTGGCTTCGACGGGCTGCTGCTGACCGACGATATCGACATGGAGGCGCTGGACGGGACCGTGCCGGAGCGGGCCGGGCGGGCGATCGAGGCCGGGTGCGACCTGGTGCTCAATTGCTGGGCGAAGATGGACGATATGGTCGGCATCGCGGCGCAATTGCCGGCGATGGGCGTGGCGAGCGCGGCGCGGCTGGAGCGGGCGCTGGCGGGGACGCGGGTGCCGGCGGCTTATGACGCGGCGCTTCATGCGGCCTTGCTGCACGAGCGCGATGCGCTGGCGCGGCCTTTGGAGGCGGTGTGACCCTTCGACAGGCTCAGGGCGATCGGGACACGGTCGAATGGGAGGGCGTCGGCGCGGCGGTGACGCCGGATGAGGCGCTCTATCTCGAAATCGACGGGTGGGAGGGGCCGCTCGACCTGTTGCTCGATCTCGCGCGGCGGCAGAAGGTGGACTTGCGGCGGATTTCGATCCTCGAACTGGTCGACCAGTATCTTGCCTATATCGACCGGGCCGGGGCGATGCGGCTGGAGCTGGCGGCGGACTATCTCGTCATGGCGGCGTGGCTGGCTTACCTGAAATCGGCGATGCTGCTGCCGAAGGAGGCGCAGCCCGACCCTTCGCCGGAGGAACTGGCGCTGCGGCTGCAGTTGCGCCTGCAGCGGCTGGCGGCGATGCGCGACGGGGCGGCGCGGCTGCTGGCGCGGGACCGGCTGGGGCGGGACGTGTTTCCCCGTGGGGCGCCGGAGGGGCTGCGGATCGACAAGCGACACGCCTGGCAGTGCGACTGGCTGGCGCTGGTGCGGGCCTATGGCGACGTCAGGCAGCGGAGCCAGCCGGTGGTCCACGTTGTACGCGAGCGGATGGTGATGACGCTCGATTCGGCGCTGGCGCGGGTTTCGGCGCTGCTCGGGGTGGCGCTGGACTGGATGGAACTGCGCGACTTCCTGCCGCCGGTGCGGGGGACCGATGGCGAGGACTGGAGCGACCCGCGGTTGCGGCGCTCGGCGCTGGCTTCGAGCTTTGTCGCGGCGCTGGAGCTGGCGCGGCTGGGCAAGGCGGAGATCGCGCAGGAGCAGGCGTTCGGGCCGCTCAGGTTGCGGCGGACGGCGTCGCCAGGATCGCTTGTCGATCCTGACCAACGAAGAGCTCGGGGAGCCGCTGCGTGACGAGCGACGGCATCGACCCGGTCGCCCGCGCGGTGGAGGCGGCGCTGTTTGCCGCTACCGAGCCGATGACGCCGGGGGCGATTGCCGCACATCTGGGTGGGGTAGAGGTGGTGCCTGCGCTCCGCAGCCTGCGCGAGCACTATGCCGGGCGTGGGGTGGAACTGGTCGAGCGCGGCGGGCGGTGGCATTTCCAGACGGCCGCGGACCTGGCGCATCTGTTGCGGCGCGAGCACGAGGAGCCGCGGCGGCTTTCGCGGGCGGCGACGGAGTGCCTGGCAATCGTGGCCTATCACGAGCCGGTGAGCCGGGCGGAGATCGAGGCGATCCGGGGGGTGCAGACGGCGAAGGGGACGCTGGATGTCCTGCTGGAGACCGGCTGGGTGCGCACGGCGGGGCGGCGGGAGGTGCCGGGGCGGCCGATGCTTTATGCGACGACGCCGGCGTTCCTGGCGCATTTCGGGCTGGCCTCGCGCAAGGACCTGCCGGGGATCGAGGAATTGAAGGCGGCGGGGCTGCTCGATCCGGTGGACGAGGCTTATTCGGCCTTGATGGGCGACGGGGTGGAACCCGGGGCGGAAAGCGCCTAGATAGGGTGCAACAGGGGAAACGGGCGTGATTTTCGCGCCTGGTTCGCTTTGAGGAGTTTTCACATGGGTCTGTCGCTTCCCCACCTGGTCATCCTCGCGCTGGTCGTGCTGGTGCTGTTCGGCCGTGGTCGGATTTCCGAGATGATGGGTGATTTCGGCAAGGGGATCAAAAGCTTCAAGGAAGGCATGGCCGACGAGACGACGAATCGCCCGGTGACGCCGCCGCCGTCGCAGATCGCGCCTCCGGGTGCGGGGGCGCCGGCCCAGCCGACGCTGAACGGCGAGGCCGTGCCCGAGTCGCCGCGCCAGCCGTAAGGGTCTGGCGTTTCGCCGATGTTCCTCGATATCGCTCCATCCGAATTCCTGCTGACGGCGATCGTCGCAGTGGTGGTCATCGGCCCGAAGGACCTGCCGGTGGCGCTGCGCGCCGCCGGGCGGTGGATGGGCAAGATGCGGCGCATGTCCGGCCACTTGCGCTCCGGCTTCGAGACGATGATCCGCGAGGCCGAGATGCAGGAGATGGAGGAGACCTGGCGCAAGCAGAACGAGGCGATCATGGCCGCCCATCCGCCGGGGACGGTGGAGGCATTGCCGGGATCGCCGCCTGAAGCCATGCCAGCGCCGGCGATGACCAAGGGGCCGGACGGCCCGCCGCCGCCGCCCTGATGGCGTTCGAAATTCACGACATCGACGAAACCCAGGCACCCCTGCTCGACCATCTGATCGAGCTGAGGGCGCGGCTCTTGCGCTGCATCCTGGCGCTGGCGGTGGCGTTCGGGGTGTGCCTCTATTTCGTCGATGAAATCTTCGGCTTTCTGGTCCAGCCGCTGCGCCGGGCGTTTCATGCGGGCCAGGGCAAGCTGATCTATACCGGGTTCTACGAGGGGTTCTTCGTCGACCTCAAGGTGGCGCTGTTCGGGGCCTGTTTCATCAGTTTTCCGGTTGTCGCCAACCAGTTGTGGGCGTTCGTCGCGCCGGGACTCTATGCGACGGAGAAGCGGGCGTTCCTGCCGTTTCTCGTGGCGACGCCGGTGCTGTTCCTGAGCGGCGGGGCGCTGGCCTACTATGTGGTGATGCCGACGGCGTTTCACTGGCTGCTGGGTTTCGGCGGCAACCGGGGTGGGGTCGAGGTCGAGGCGCTGCCGTCGATCGGGGATTATCTCAACCTCGTCATGCAGTTCATCCTGGTGTTCGGGATCAGCTTCCTGTTGCCGGTGCTGCTGCTGCTGCTGAACCGGGCGGGGATCGTCAGCCGGGAGCAGCTGGTCCGGGCGCGGCGCTACGTGATCGTGGCGATCGTCGCGCTGGCGGCGGTGATGACGCCGCCGGACGTCGCCTCGCAGCTGATGCTGGCGGTGCCGATGCTGGTCCTGTTCGAGGGTTCGCTGATCGTCATGCGGATCGGCGAGCGGCGGGCGACGAAATCGGCCGGGTGATGCGCCTGCGCAATTTCGATGCGGACGGGTTTCTGCGCGAGCACTGGCAGAAGCGGCCGCTGCTGATCCGCGATGCCTGGCAGGCGTGGGAAAACCCGCTGGAGCCGGATGAGCTGGCCGGGCTGGCTTGCGAGGACGGGGTGGAATCGCGGCTGGTGGTGCAGCGGGCGAGTGGGCCGGTGGTCGAGCATGGGCCGCTCGATGCGGAGCGGTTTGCCGGGCTGGACGGGGAGGTCTGGACGCTGCTGGTGCAGGCGGTCGACCAGCAGGTGCCGGCGGTGGCGGCGCTGCTGGAGGCGTTCCGCTTCGTGCCGGAATGGCGGATCGACGATGTCATGGTGTCCTATGCGGTGGACCAGGGCGGGGTGGGCGCGCATTACGACCAGTATGACGTGTTCCTGGTGCAGGGGCTGGGGCGGCGGCGCTGGCGCGTGGGGGCCAGGTGCGATGCGGCGACGGCGATGGTGCCGGGGCAGGCGCTGCATCTGATCGACGGGTTTGTCGCCGAGGACGAATGGGTGCTGGAGCCGGGGGACATGCTCTACCTACCGCCGGGGTTCGGGCATCAGGGCGTGGCGCTGGGCGATGACTGCATGACCTATTCCGTCGGTTTTCGCGCGCCTTCGCGGGAAGAGCTGGTGCGGGGCTGGGCCGAGCGGGTGGCCGAGGGGCTGGGCGAGGACGACCGCTATGCCGACCCGGACCTGCGGCCGCAGACCCATGCGTGCGAGATCGCGCCGGCCGCGCTGGACCGGCTTCATGCCATGGCGACCGAGGCGCTGGCCGACAAGGCGGCGTTCGCGCGGTGGCTGGGGGAGCATGTCAGCCAGCCGAAATATCCCGAGATCGACTGGCGGCCCGAGCGGGCGACGGGCGAGGCGGAGGTGCGCCGGCGCCTGCGTGCGGGCGGGCGGCTGGAGCGCAATCCGGCGAGCCGGTTCGCCTTCATTCGCGATGGCGGGCGGGCGATGCTGTTTGTCGATGGCGAGGCCTATGGCTGTTCTGACGAACTGGCCGAGCGGCTGTGCGGCGGGCTGGCGGTCGAGGGGGATGACGCGGCGGTGGCGTTGGTCACCGTGCTGGTCAACCGGGGTGCGCTGGCATTTGGCGGAGATTGAGCGGTGGCGCTGGTCCTGTTCAACAAGCCCTTTGGCGTGCTCTGCCAGTTTTCCTCGGAACCGGGGGCGCCTGAGCGGCCGACGCTGGCGCAGTACATCGACCGGGCGGGGGTCTATCCGGCGGGGCGGCTCGATCTCGACAGCGAGGGGCTGCTGCTGCTGACTGATGACGGGCGGCTGCAGGCGCGGATTGCCGATCCGCGGTTCAAGGCGGCCAAGAACTATCTGGTGCAGGTCGAGGGCGAGCCGGACGGGGCGGCGCTGGAGGCGTTGCGGCGCGGGGTGCGGCTGAAGGACGGGATGACCTTGCCGGCGGAGGTCGAGCGGATCGAGGCCCCTGCCCTGTGGCCGCGCGATCCGCCGGTGCGGTTTCGCAAGACGGTGGCCGATTGCTGGATTTCGCTGACCCTCCGCGAGGGGCGCAACCGGCAGGTGCGGCGGATGACGGCGGCGGTGGGGCACCCGACGTTGCGGCTGGTGCGCTGGCGGATCGGCGAGTGGACAGTGGAAGGGCTGGCGCCGGGGGAATGGCGGGAGGCCTAGGCGAGGTGGACAGATTGAGCAGTGACCGAGGCGGCCGAGATTGGTGGTTAGTTGCCCTCTCCGCCATGATGAACCAACGGCGGCTAACAGGTCGCCTGATCCGGCTCCCCTGCGACAGGAAAGTTGGGGGAGCGGATATAATGACGGCTTACGCTACTGTTCTCGTCTGAGAAGTCGGGTCCTTATCTGATCAACGGCGGCGTCGCATTCATCGAGGAGTTCTAGCTTGACCCGCCTTACGGGGGTCGCCTTGGGGATCACTTGTAAATAGCCATCTTCGACCTTGACGTCGTCCAAATCCTCATAACGGTAGCTCCGGCAGGGAACGACAGAAACGGTCAACCCGCCGTCATCCGCCCGCACAGCGGATAGGCCAAATGCTGCCCGCACAAGATAAAAGTTGAATAAGCCGGCCATTGCAACGCCCAATGCTAACGCTGTCATGCCGGACAACGAGTGTCGACTGGTTAGGTAGCCCACTATTCCGCTCGTCTCGGGGCCAAAGAAAAGCCATGCCGACCCTCCCGAAAAAAACACTGCCCCGTAGGCCAACGGCAATGCTCGATAGCCGATTTCGACAGTTTTACCCACTCGCAAGCTCCAAGCTGTCAATGACCAATGTCATGACAACTTCGCGTCCGCAACGTTGTCGTGTCCGGAACGGCAGCTTTCGTGCGACGAGGCTGGATAGCTGCCCCCTCGCATCTGCCACCAAACGTCCAGGACTGGGGCGCAAGCGGTCGCTCGATTATACCCATGCGCCCTGGCATCGCGACGACGCCTTCGGTGTGGCGGTCGCGGATGGGGAATGAGCGAGCAGCGGGCGCTCCATCTCTGCGGGCTCCCTTTCTTCTCTGCGGCCTCTGCGTGAACCTCTTTTCTTTTTTGCGGCCGGCAGCGCGGGAATGGTTTCACGCAGAGACGCAGAGACGCAGAGTGAGCAGAGCCGGTAGTGGCGTAAACAGTCGTCAGAATGGATCCACGCTGCCTCAGCCCTTGATCGTGGCGTGGGCGGCAAGGGCGCGGGCGCGGGCTTCGGCGTGGGGGATGATCTGGGCGGGATAGCTGGCGGGGCGGCTGGCGGGATCGTGGATCTCGCTGTCCGGCAGGTGGGCAAGTTCGGGCACCCAGCGGCGGATGTAGGCAGCGGCGTCGAACTTGGCGCTCTGACTGAGCGGCGCCATGATGCGGGTGAACTGGTTGGCATCGACGCCGGTGCCGGCCGACCACTGCCAGTTGGTGGCGTTCTGGGCATAGTCGGCATCGACCAGCGTGTCCCAGAACCAGCGCTCGCCTGCGCGCCAGTCGATCAGCAGGTGCTTGGTCAGGAAGCTGGCGGCGAGTATGCGCACGCGGTTGTGCATCCAGCCGGTGGCCCAGAGCTGGCGCATGCCGGCATCGACGATCGGGTAGCCGGTGCGGCCTTTCTGCCAGGCGCGGAGATCGGACGCGGACTCTTCGCCGCTGCGCCAGGGCAGCGCGTCGTATTGCGGGCGGCCGTTTTTCTCGCCGTAGTCCGGGAACTGGACGATCAGGCTCTGGGCATAGTCGCGCCAGCCGAGTTCGGAGAGGAAGGTGGCGGCGCCGGGCAGGTGTGAGGTCGCCCACCAGACGGTGGCCGGGCCGATCTCGCCGAAGTGGAAATGGGGGGAGAGGCGGGAGGTGCCTTCGCTCGATGGGAGATTGCGGGCGATGTCGTAGTGGCCGATGCGGGCGAGGAAGTCGTCCAGCCGCTGGCGGGCGCCGTCCTCGCCGGGGGTCCATTCCGCCGCGAAGCCTTTTGCCCAGTCGGGGTGGGTCGGCAGCAGGTCCCATTCGGCGAGCGTGTCGCTGTGCGGCCAGGTCTCGGGGGCGGGAATGTGATCCGAGGCGGGCTGGGGCTGGGCGGGTGGCATCCGCGCGCTCAGGGCGTGCCAGAAGGGGGTGAAGATGCGGTACGGCTTGCCGGAGCCGTTGAGCACGGAGCCGGGGGGCGCCAGGTAGTTGCCGTCGAACAGCCGCAGCACCAGCCGGCGGGCGATGCCGCGGCCGGCATTGCCGCGCCAGGGATCGTAGTGGTGCAGCGCGAAGACTTCGCGGGCGCCGGTTTCGTCGGCGAGATCGGCGAGTGCCCGGTCGCTGGCGCCGCGCCTGAGGATCAGGCGCGAGCCGCAGTGGCGCAGCGCCGCATCGAGGCTGGCGAGCGAATGGTGCAGCCACCAGCGGCTGGCGCCGCCCATGCGGCGATCGCCGGGGGTTTCGTCGTCCAGCACATAGACCGGGATGACCGGCGCGCCAGTGGCGATGGCGGCGGCGAGCGCGGGTTGTTCGGCGAGGCGCAGGTCGCGGCGGAGCCAGAGGAGGATGGGGCGGGTCATTGGGGGGTGATAGGGGGTTTTAGTGGTTTGGGGGGATGGTTTTGGGGGCAGGGAGTGGAAGGAGGAAGGGAGAAAATTGTTTCACGCAAAGACGCAAAGAGGGCAGTGCATGAACGGTACCGCCGGCTGCCGCACCAAGGGCGCGCGCGGGTGACGGAACCACGGCGGCATCGTTAGAGTATCGCGCCAGATGTGGGCACCATCTAGCCGCGGTAATTGTTTGCCACCCGACGTATGCCTTCCTTGAAGGTAGGTTGGCCGAAATTGATCAGCAGACCCAGCGGCAAATCCATCAAGCGGAGATAGGTCAGCAACTGTTTCCCGTGAACTGCAGCCAGCCGGTCCACCGACTTCAACTCAACGATCAACCTCTCGTTGATCAGCAAGTCCACACGAAAGGCGTCTTCGACCCTGATGCCGCGAAAGTTCATGGGGATCGAAACTTGGCGAGAAACGCGAAATCCTGACTTCCGCAAGGCGGCTGCCATCAATGCTTCATAAGCCGACTCAAGCAGGCCGGGGCCAAGTTCGCAGTGAAGCTGGTAGCCGCAATCAACGACGGCGCGGGCAATCCCTTCGAGATCGACCTGCGCCGTCATCTTTGCGTCTTTGCGTGAAAATCAGTCCTCGACCGTCCACGTCTGGCCCTTGGCCAGCAGCTTGGCGAGGTCGGCGGACTTGCCGGCGCGGGCGGTGGTGTCCTGGGTCAGGACGGCGGATTCGTAGCTGGGGGCGGGGTCGTCGTAGATGACGCCCAATGCCATCGGGAACGGGCCGAAGGGGAGTTCGACCAGCATGTGGGCGACCGAGCGGTTGGTCACGTCGTGGACGATGACGCCGGCGGACTGCCAATCCCCGTCCACGACATCGACGACCTTGAGCTTGAGCGCCTGGGCGTCGAGCGCGATGCCCTGGGTGCCCTTGTTGAACAGCATCGGTTCGCCGTGCTTCAGCCAGAGCTGCCGGGCTTCGGCGCCCTTGGGGGCGGCGAAGTCCTCGAACACGTCCTTGTTGTAGACGATGCAGTTCTGGAAGATTTCGACGAAGGCTGCACCCTGGTGGGCATGGGCGGCCTTGAGCACGCCGGAGAGTTCCTTCGAGACGTCGAACCCGCGCGCCACGAAGCGTGCGCCGGCGCCAAGCGCGAAGGCGCAGGGCTTGGCCGGGCGATCGACCGAGCCGAGCGGCGTGGTCGGGCTGGTGGTGCCGACCCGGCTGGTCGGCGAATACTGGCCTTTGGTCAGCCCGTAGATCTCGTTGTTGAACAGCAGGATCTGGGTGTTCAGGTTGCGGCGGATGACGTGCATCGTGTGGTTGCCGCCGATCGACATGCCGTCGCCGTCGCCGGTGACCAGCCAGACGTCGAGGTCCGGGTTGGCCAGCTTGATGCCGGTGGCGAAGGCCGGGGCGCGACCGTGGATGGTGTGGAAGCCGTAGCTCGCCATGTAGTACGGGAAGCGGCTGGAGCAGCCGATGCCGGAGACGAACACGGTCCGTGCCGGGTCGGCGCCGATATCGACCATGGTGCGCTGGACGGCCTTGAGGATCGCATAGTCACCGCAACCCGGGCACCAGCGGACTTCCTGGTCGGACTCCCAGTCCTTGATGGTGAGCTTCGCCAGAGGAGTCATGTCGTTCATGGGTTCACCGCCTTGATGGAGGGAAGCTGGGTCTTGTCGGCATCGAGTTCGCTGCCGCCGGCATTGCCGGGGACGCCGTCGAAATAGGTGTCGATCACCGCCTCGATCTCGGCGATGGTGAACGGCTGGCCGGAGACCTTGTTGAGCGGCTGGGCATCGACCAGGTACTGGTCGCGCAGCACGGTCTTGAGCTGGCCGGTGTTCATTTCCGGCACCAGCACGCGGTCGTAGGACTTGAGCAGGGCGCCGAGGTTGGCCGGGAGCGGCCAGATGTGGCGGATGTGGATGTGGCTGACATCCTGCCCCTTGGCGCGGGCGCGGCGGACGGCCTGGCGGATCGGGCCGTAAGTGCTGCCCCAGCCGACGACGGCGAGCTTGCCGCCTTCCTGGCCCTGGTCCACCGCCTGCGCCGGGATGCCGGCGGCGATGCCGTCGACCTTGTCCTTGCGGGCATCGGTCTGCGCCTGGTGAGTGGCGGGGGAATAATCGAGGTTGCCGGTATCGACCGCCTTCTCGATGCCGCCGATGCGGTGCATCAGGCCGGGGGTGCCCGGCTTGATCCACGGGCGGACGCCGTTCGCGTCGCGCTTGTAGGGCAGGACTTCACCGTCCGTGCCATTCGCGGCTTCGAGGAATTGGACCGGGAACGGGGTGTAGACCTTGGGGTCCGGCACCTTCCACGGTTCCGAGGCATTGGCGATGTAGCCGTCGGTCAGCAGCATGACCGGGGTCATGTACTGGACGGCGAGGCGGCAGGCCTCGATCGCGACTTCGAAGCAATCGCGGCCGGGCTGCGCGGCGAGGACCGGCATCGGCGCGTCGCCGTTGCGGCCATAGACCGACTGGTAGAGGTCCGACTGCTCGGTCTTGGTCGGCAGGCCGGTGGAGGGGCCGCCGCGCTGCGAGTTGACGATGACCAGCGGCAGTTCGGTCATGATGCCGAGGCCCATCGCCTCGCCCTTGAGCGCAATGCCCGGGCCGGACGACGAGGTGACGCCGAGCGAGCCGGCATAGGAGGCGCCGATCGCCGAGCAGATCGCGGCGATCTCGTCTTCCGCCTGGAAGGTGGTGACGCCGAATTCCTTGAGCTTGGCGAGGTTATGGAGGATCGCCGAGGCGGGCGTGATCGGGTAGCCGCCGAAGAACATCGGCAGTTCGGCGAGCTGGGCGCCGGCGACGAGGCCGTAGGAGATCGCTTCCGCGCCGGTAACGGTGCGGTAGAGGCCGGCGTCGCTCGGCACCGGGCCGAGGTGCTGCTGGCGGATCTGGCCGCCGATTTCCGCGGTTTCGCCATAGGCGTGGCCGGCGTTGAGCGCGGCGATGTTGGCTTGCGCCAGTTCCGGCTTCTTCGCGAACTTGGCATTGAGCCAGTCTACCAGCGGCTGGCGGTCACGATCGAACATCCACAGCGCGAGGCCGAGGGTCCACATGTTCTTGCAGCGCAGCGCTTCCTTGTTGCCGAGGCCGAACGGCTTGACCGCCTCGATCGTCAGCGCCGAGATGTCGAACGCCAGGACCTGCCATTTCGCCAGGCTGCCGTCTTCCAGCGGATTCTGCTCGTACTTGGCCTTTTCGAGGTTGCGCTTGTTGAACTCGCCGGTGTCGGCGATGATCAGGCCGCCGGCCTTGAGTGCGCCGACGTTGGTCTTCAGCGCGGCCGGGTTCATTGCCACCAGCACGTCCGGCTGGTCGCCCGCTGTCGTGATCTCGGTCGAGCCGAAGTTGATCTGGAAGGCGGAAACGCCGAACAGGGTGCCCAGCGGCGCGCGGATTTCCGCCGGGAAATCGGGGAACGTCGCGAGATCGTTGCCGGCGAGCGCGGTGGACAGGGTGAACTGGCCCCCGGTCAACTGCATGCCATCACCGGAATCTCCGGCGAAACGAACGACGACTGCTTCGGGAACTGTGGTTTCGGCGCCCGGCTTTTCGCGGGTCAACACATCGGCCATAATCTACGCCATCCTGATCCGGGTGCGCGAGAACCCTCGCCTGCACCGTCATGACATCCCGTCCGGGATACGGATTCCCTGACAGGAACCGCCCGGACCCTTGTGCTGTTGTGGCCACGGATTCAACGCAGCAAAACTGTTCGAACCGAAACCCTTTCTCTGCCAAACGCCGCCCGGCGCGGCTAGTCAAGGTGCAAATGTGCAAATGGGCTTGCCATCGACGCAATTCCGCCGCAGCCGGCCCGCTGCCTGCGACACTGACCGAAAGCGACCCGCGATGACCGATCCCGCCACCCTCCCTTACCGCCCTTGTGTCGGCGTCATGCTGGTCAATGCCGCCGGGCTGGCCTTCGTCGGCAAGCGGATCGACACCAAAGAGGGGGATTTCTGGCAGATGCCGCAGGGCGGGATCGATCCGGGCGAGGACGTGCACGAGGCGGCCTATCGCGAGCTGAACGAGGAGACGGGGATCGCGCGGCACCATGCCGAGTTGCTGGCGACGACGGCCAGCGAGCTGCTCTATGACCTGCCGCCGGAGAAGCTCGGCAGGATCTGGGGGGGCAAGTATCGCGGGCAGCGGCAGACCTGGCTGCTGGCGCGGTTTACCGGGGCGGACGAGGACATCCGGCTCGACGCGCACGCGCACCCGGAGTTCTGCGAGTGGAAGTGGATCGCCCCGGCGCTGCTGCCGGAGTTGATCGTGCCGTTCAAGCGGGCGGTCTACGAGGCGGTGGTCGCGGAGTTCGTGCCGCTGATTGGGGCCTAGGGTGTGTGGGGATTTGGCTCAGGCCGGAGCGAGAATGGCTGACTTGAGCGACCCGGAGCGCAGCGGCCTTGATGGCCGTGAGCACCGGAAGCGCGAAAGGTGGCCGTTCGCAGCCCGGCATCAGCCAAATCCCCACACACCCTAGTTGGCGACGGTGTCCTTCGGCTTCAATTCGTCCGCCGCGACGACGCGGGGGGCCGGGCCACGGGCGATGGCCTGGGCGACGGTGCGGGTCGCCGTGCAATCGGCGCCGCACAGGCCTTCGAGCCGGGCGAGGGTCTGGCGGGCTTTCTCGACCGCGCCCTTTTCGGCGAGCGCCGCGCCTTCGCCCGAGAGCGCGGCGATGTTCTGCGGATCGTGTTCGAGAACGTCGCGATAGTAGCGCAGGGCCTTGCCCTGCATGCCCTGGCGGCGGGCGGCCTCCGCGAGGTCCAGCACCAGCGCCGGGTGGCCGGGCTGGACCGCCAGCGCGGCCTCGAACGAATCGGTCGCGCCATCGACATTGCCGCCGGCGAGCTGGGCGCGGCCCTGGATTTCAAGTGCGGCAGCGCGGGGATCGAGCGGCAGGGACGGGGCCGACCAGGAGGCGCTGGCGGTCAACCCGGCGAGCAGGGACAGGGCAAGGGCGGCGGGATAGTAACGCATCAACAGCTCCCTGGCCGTGGAATGGGCGCGAGGCCCTGACGCTGGATCAGGCGGGCTCATTGTGCAAAGGCGATATCACAGGCGCAAGAGGGTCGCGACGAAAAAGCCGTCCGAACCGTGTCGCGATGGCACGAGGCGCAGGCCGGGGCCGCGCGGATCGCCGAGCGGGAGCGCCGGGGGCTGGACCTGCCACTTGCCGGAGTGGCGGGCGAGGAAGCTTTCGACCTGGCCGGCGCCTTCCGCATCGAGCAGCGAGCAGACCACCCAGCCGAGGCGGCCGCCGGGGCGGACCAAGGCGGCGCCGATATCGAACAGGCGCGACTGGAGCGTGGTGAGCTGGGCAAGGCGCTCGGGCGTCAGGCGCCAGCGCGCCTCCGGGTTGCGCCGCCAGGTGCCGGTGCCGGAGCACGGCGCGTCGATCAGCACGGCATCGGCCTCGCCAGCGCAATCGGCCAGGGCCTGAGCCTCGCGGCCGCCGTCCAGCAGGCGTTCCTCGACGATCGCCACGCCGGCCAGCGCGGCGCGGGGGGCGAGCTGGGCGAGGCGGGCGCGGTTGGCGTCGCAGGCGAGGAGGCGGCCGGTGTTCGCCATGTCCGCCGCCAGCGCCAGGGTCTTGCCACCGGCGCCGGCGCAGAGATCGACCACGGTCTCGCCGGGGCGGGCGGCGAGCGCCGATGCGGCAAGCTGGGAGCCGAGGTCCTGAACCTCCACCAGGCCGCGCGTGTAGGCTTCCCAGGTTTCGACCGGGGTGCCGGCGGGGAGGCGGAGGCCTTGCGGAGCGGGAAGCGCTTCAGCCGGGACCGGAAGGTCAAGGGTTGCCCGGTCAGCCTTGAGCGTGTTGATTCGCAGGTCGAGCGGCGCGCGGGAAAGCAGGGAATTCGCGTCCTCACCGGAGATGCCGGACTCGGCGAGCGCCGCTTCCAGCCATTCCGGGGCTACTCCGCCGGCGGCCGGCTTCTCATCAGCGGCGACGGGCGCGGGAGCGTGGCGCGCGCCGTCGAACAGCGAGGCCAGTGTGGGGTCGTCCGCCGCCAGGCGCAGCATCGCGGCGCGGCCGCTTGCCGGGACCGGGCCACAGGCGCGGATCGCGGCATAGACGAGTTCGCGCACCGTCCGGCGATCACCGCTGCCGGCGAAGCGCCTCGTGCGGAACCAGTCGCTGAACAGGCGATCGGCGGGGGCGCCGTTGGACCGGGCGGCGGCGATGATTGCGTCGAGGATATCGATGGCAGCCTGGACGCGGGCGGAAGGAGTCATGGCATAAAAGCCGTTAAGGAAAAGGAAGATGCGAGGGGGTTACCCCCTCGCGCTCCCGGGACCTGGCGGCATTGCGTGCTGTCGCTGCGTCGTGCTGGGCGGCGAAGCCGCTTTCGATCTACTCCGGCTTCGCCGGGGGTGCCTGCTGCTAGCATTGTGCGCGACGTGTAGGTACCGGGGGTGCAGGGGGGATGATCCCCCCTGCCCTTCATCCTTCGACGACGGTCTATCAGGCCCGATGGATGCTGAAACGAGTTCAGCATGACGGGGTGGGGAAAAGTGGGCGTTGGATTGGCACTTAGCGGGTGGGATAATTTGGCGCCTCGCGCGTGATGGTCACATCGTGCACGTGGCTCTCGCGCAAACCCGCGTTGGTGATGCGGACGAACTGGGCCTTGGTGCGCAGGTCGTCGATGGTCGCCGAGCCAGTGTAGCCCATGGCGGCTTTGACGCCGCCGACGAGCTGGTGGATGACGTCCTTGGCCGGGCCTTTGTAGGGCACCTGGCCTTCGATGCCTTCGGGCACCAGCTTCATCTGGTCCTTGATGTCCTGCTGGAAGTAGCGATCGGCCGAGCCGCGGGCCATGGCGCCGACCGAGCCCATGCCGCGGTAGGACTTGTAGGCGCGGCCTTGATACAGGAAGGTTTCGCCGGGGGCTTCCTCGGTGCCGGCGAGCAGTGAACCGACCATGATCGTGCTGGCGCCGGCGGCGAGCGCCTTGGCGGCGTCGCCCGAGGTGCGCAGGCCGCCGTCGGCGATGACCGGGACATCGCCGGCGGCCGAGGCGGCATCCATGATCGCGGTGAGCTGGGGGACGCCGACGCCGGCGACGATGCGGGTGGTGCAGATCGAGCCCGGGCCGATGCCGACCTTGATCGCGTCCGCGCCGGCGGCGACCAGGGCGCGGGTGGCTTCGGCAGTGGCGACGTTGCCGGCGATGACCTGGGCCGAGTTGGACAGCTTCTTGACCCGTTCGACCGCCTTGGCGACATCACGATTGTGGCCGTGGGCGGTGTCGATGACGATGACGTCGCACTCGGCTTCGAGCAGGGCTTCGGTGCGTTCGAAGCCCTTGTCCCCCACCGTGGTGGCGGCGGCGACGCGCAGGCGGCCGGCGGCGTCCTTGGTCGCGGTCGGGTACATGACCGCCTTTTCGATGTCCTTGACCGTGATCAGGCCGACGCAGCGGTAATTTTCATCGACCACCAGCAGCTTCTCGATCCGGCGCTGGTGGAGCAGGCGGCGGGCTTCGGCCTGGGTCACGCCGGTCTGCACCGTGGCGAGGTTTTCATGGGTCATCAGCTCGCGCACCGGCTGGGCCGGATTGTCGGCGAAGCGGACATCGCGGTTGGTGAGGATGCCGGCCAGCCTGCCGCCAGCCTCGACCACGGGAATGCCGCTGATCTTGTTGGCCTGCATCAGCGCCTGGGCTTCCCCCAGGGTGGCATCCGGCGTGATGGTGATGGGGTTGACCACCATGCCGCTCTCGAACCGCTTGACCTGGCGGACGGCGGCGCATTGCTCCTCGACCGTCAGGTTGCGGTGGAGCACGCCGATGCCGCCGAGCTGGGCCATGACGATCGCCATGTCGGATTCGGTGACCGTGTCCATCGCCGAGGACAGGACCGGGATGTTGAGGGCGATGCCGCGCGTCAGCCGGGTGCGGGTATCGGCCATGCTGGGCAGGATATCCGATTCGGCCGGACGCAGCAGCACGTCGTCGAATGTCAGGCCGAGGGCGATTTCCATGAGTGCCATGATCCTGCTGGGGGTGGGCTGGGGGATTCGTGGCGGCCCATGTAATCAAGCGGGTGCGATTGGGCCAGTGCTGATTTGGCCATTTCCCCGGTGCGGAATTGCCAACGGCGCGGACCGGGGTCCGCGCCGTCGGTTGTCGCGCGCCTGTGCTTCAGCGCACGGGCATCAGCACTTGGCGAAACGACCCTTGGCGTCCCGGCACGGGGCCTTCTTGCCGCTGGCCATCGCCGGCTTGGCGGCGGCGGGCGGGCACTTGATGAACTTGCCCTTGGCATCCTTGCAGGGGCCGGACTTGGCGGCCGGCGCCATGGCCATGCCGGATGCCATGGCGGGCGCGGCAGCGGGCTTGGCCGCCGGGGCGGCGGACGCGGCGGCGGCGGGCGGGCATTTGACGAACTTGCCCTTCGCGTCCTTGCACGGGGCGGCGCCAGCGGCGGCCGGCAGCGCGAACAGGGCCAGCGCGGCGGCGGAAATCAGCAGCTTCTTCATGAACACTCCCTCCTCAGGCGCCATGACGACGCGCCGGGAGAAGCTATGCGCAGCAAGGCTTTGCGTCAACAAAGCGCATGTCGCAGAATGGTCGCCGGCGATGCCGACGGCGGCGATGGCGATGCGCCCGCCCTACTTCCGTCGCCCGCCGGGGGACGGATAGCGGCGCGGATCGGCGAACCAGCGGGTCAGGGCGACGTGGAACAGGACATCTTCCGCCGCGCCGCCGAGTTCGATCGACGGCTTCACCACGTCGCCCGGGCGGTGATAATCGGTATCGAAGAACTTTTCGAGCCGGGCGACCTCGCCATAAGCCGAGGTGACCATGACCGCGGGCAGATCGTGGCGCATCAGCGCCCAGCCATCCTGGCGACGGATATAGGTGTTGGGTGCGGCGCTGTCCGACAGCTTGCGGCCGGTGGCCCGGGCGACGGCGGCGATGCCGGGGTCGAGCGGGGTGAGCCCCTTGCCGACGACGCCGAGCGGGGTGCCGGCGGGCGCGATGGCCACGCTGTCGAGGTTGAACGCGGCGACGATCGACTTGAGCGGCAGTGGCGGGCTTTCGGCGAAGGCTTCGGCGCCCAGCAGGCCGAGTTCCTCCCCGGTCGTGGCGAGAAAATAGACGTCGCGATCCAGTTGCGGCAGTCTCGACAGGCGGCGGGCGATTTCGGTCAGCGCGGCGACGCCGCTGGCGTTGTCGATGGCCCCGTTGCAGATCAGGTGTTCGGCCGGCGGCTGGGCGCAGACCCCGAAGTGATCCCAGTGGGCGACGAGCAGCACGGCGCCGGCGTCCGGGCGGCGGCCGGGCAGGCGGCCGATGACGTTGTGGGTGTGGATCGCGGTTTCGCGGGTGGTCGCCTCGATGCTGGCCGAGAGGTCGAGCAGGCGCGGGACGAAATCCGGCCGGTCGGCCTCCGCCTGGAGGGCGGCAAGGCGGCCGGTTTCGCGGCTGCCGCCGAGGAGGCGTTCCATTGCCGGCGCGGTGACAAAGGCCTCGAGATCGCCGCCGATCATGTCGCTGGCCAGCGCATAGCCGGAGCGGCGGCGGCGGGCGGCGACGCTATCGAGCCGACGGTTGCCGTCCAGCACCGTCATCACCGCCGAGGCGCCTGCGGCGAGCAGGAGGTTCTGGCGCTCGCTGCCCTGGGCAGCGGCCGCGCCGCCAGGCACGTCGGCGTCGGCGAGGCCGGCATGGCTATCGAGCAGGACGGCGACCCGCCCGGCCAGTTCGGCGCGGGTCGGCATCTTGCCGGTGCCCCTGCCGACGAACAGCAGCGGCGCGCCTTCGACCAGGGCGCGGCGGGCTGAAGTCAGTGCCAGTGCTTCCCCGGACTGGACGGTGAGAATTCGGCCGCGCCGCTGAAACTGGATCGCCGATCCGGCCGGCTCCCGTGCCAGGAGGGTGACCGGCGCGAACCAGGCGTGGCCGGGATCGTTGGTCCCCGAGACCAGGCCGGCATCGAACCATTCGCGGGCGATCCATTTGATCGTCAGCGCCTCGCCATCGGTGCCGGGCAGGCGGCCGAGAAATTCGTCGCTGGCGAGAACCTTGATGTCAGCGAGCAACTGCGCGGTGATGGAAGCGATTTCCTTGCGCGGGGCCGCCGGGGCAGGTGCTGCCAGGGCGACAAGCAGCGCGGCGCCGATCGCCCGGCGCAACCCCCCTGATCCATTCGTCGCCAAACGCAAACCACCCATCGCAACCAGCCTACACCCTGTGTCCGCACCGGCAAGGGCGCAGCGTTGTCAACCGGCAGTAAACTACGTTTTTTGCCCGAGTGATGTCGCCGGGGCTACAACCGGTCATCATGGCAACGCACAAAACCGAATCAGGGAGCTGACGCGATGCGTCTCGACGATTTCGACCCCAACGACATTGACGTGGAAGACCAGCGCGGTGGTGGTGGTTTCGGCGGTTTCCTGCCCGGCGGCGACGGGATGCCGCTGTTCGGCGGGCAACTGGGCTGCGGCGGGATCGCGCTGGTGGTCGTGCTGGCGGTGGTGTTCGGGGTCAACCCGCTGAGCCTGCTGGGCGGCGGGGGTAGCGTCCAGCAGCCGACGATGCCGGGGCAATCCGGGATGGCCGGCAGCGAGGTGGCCGGGCCGGTCTCGGCCGGTGGCGGCGCCGCCAGTTGCCGGGTGGACCAGGCCAGCCTTGAATCGTGCAATGCCCTGTCCTCGCTCAACAAGACCTGGGCACCGCTGCTTTCCGACATGAACGTCAACCCGAGGCGGCCCAAGCTGGTGTTCTATTCGCGCTACGGCCAGTCCGGCTGCGGCAGCGCGCAGAGCGCGATGGGGCCGTTCTACTGCCCGACCGACCGGGGCATCTACCTCGACACGGATTTCTACCGGCAGATGGAGCAGCAGCTCGGCGCCAGCGGGCAGTTCGCGCGGGATTATGTGATCGCCCACGAATATGGCCACCATGTCCAGAACCTGCTCGGCATCTCGGGCAAGGTGCACGACGCGCAGGAGCGCAATCCCGATTCGGCCAATGCCCTGTCGGTCCGGCTCGAATTGCAGGCCGATTGTTTTGCCGGGGTCTGGGCGGCGCGCAACCGCGACCGGCTGGAAGCAGGCGACATGGAATCGGGGCTGAATGCCGCGCACCAGATCGGCGACGATACCCTGCAGAAGGAAGCCGGGCGCAATCCCAACGAGGCGAGCTTTACCCATGGTTCGAGCGCGCAGCGGATGAAGTGGCTGCGCCTGGGGCTGGAGTCGGGCGATCCGCGGTCCTGCAACACGTTTTCCGAAAGCGGGGTCTGAAGGCGGAAAAAATCCGCTTGCATGAAGGCCGGCATGGAACCCCATCCGGTCTGGGCCGTATTGCCGGTGTGAAAGTTCGAAGGAGCGCGATGAGAACCCTGGCCCCCTTCCCTCGTGGTCCCCGGTCCATCACCCCGCTTCTCCGGGCGTTCACCATCCCCCTGCTGGCGGTAGCCGCCCCGGCGCCCGCTTCCCCCTCGCCCGCCCCGGCGCAGGGACAATCGGCTGCCGCCAGCACCTCTTCTTCCGTCCAGCCTTCGCGGCCGATCACCGACCAGACGGTGACCGCCGGCGACGTGGCGACGACGCCGCTTTCCGATCTCAACATCAAGAAACAGGGGATTCCGCAGGTCCTGCTCGATGCGGAGCTGCGCCCTTATTCGCTGGCCGGGATGAACACCTGCCCGCGCATTGCCGGCGCGGTGCGCCAGCTCGATGCGATCCTCGGCGAGGACATCGATGTCCAGGCGGCGCGCGGCGTCAAGCCGACGCCCGGCCGGGTGGCGCAATCGGTGCTCGGCTCGTTCATTCCGTTTCGCGGCGTGATCCGCGAGCTATCCGGCGCGAATTCGCAGGAAAAGAAGGTCCAGGCGGCGATCTATGCCGGTTCGGCGCGGCGGGCGTTCCTCAAGGGGGTCGGCCAGTCGCGCGGCTGCCGCTATCCGGCGCGACCGGCTACGGCGAACTGAACCCGGCCGGTCGGAGCCACCCGGCGCCGACCAGCGCCATGACCTTGAACAGCTCGCCCATGGCCCGGGGACCGGTCAGCCGGGCGAGTGCCGCCGCCAACTCTTCACCGCGCTCTGGTGCCGCCCGCGTGAGCGCGCCGGCGCGCGCCTCGATTCCCAGTGCCTGCAGGAACCGGCCCTGGCCGACCGGACCCAGCACCGCCACCCCCGTCGAAGCCTCGGCCAGCGCGGAAAAATCGACCAGCGCGGTGAGGTCCGCTGTCCCCGGTTCGGCCAGCGGATCGACCTTCTCGTGCCCTCGGACCGCCTGCAGGCTGGAGCCGAACCCCGGGGTCGCATAGCCGTAGTCGATCAGCAGGGCGACGCCCCCCTGCCCCGCCAGCCGCCGCGCGAGTTCGCCGGCGATGGCCGCCGCCGCCGGGCAGGTCTCGATGATCGCGCCGGGGGGCGCATCGCGTCGCTCCTCCGGCACCGCGGCATCCATCGGCCGGTCGCCGGCGATGGCGATGAAGCGATCGCCGTCCACAGCGACCATGCGTTCGCGCCAGCCGGTTTCGGTGCGTACCAGCTGGCGCACCGGCAGGGCATCGAAGAATTCGTTGGCGACGATCAGCAGCGGGCCGTGCTCGGGCACGGTCGAGAGGTCGTCGTGCCAGGTCACTTCGCCGAGCAGCCGGCCCTGCACCGCGCGCAGGGCCGGCGAGCCTTCGACCAGGTGCACTGGCGCCGCCACGCCGAACTTGCGCAAGACCCGCAGCGCATCGGCCGCCAGGGTTCCGCGTCCCGGCCCCAGTTCGACATAATGCACCGGGCCGGGAGGGCCGGAGCGCGTCACCCAATCGGCCAGGCAGGCGCCGATCATCTCGCCGAACATCTGGCTGATCTCGGGCGCGGTGATGAAATCGCCGGCCGTGCCCAGCGGATCGCGGGTGGCGTAATAGTGGGCGTTGGCCTCGCCCATGTAGTGCTGGACAGTGATCGGCCCGGTCTGTGCGATCAGCCGGCGGAAGCGCGCCGCAAGCGAGGGCCCGCTCATGCCGGTTGCGGGACGGCGGCTCCCAGCGGCGGGCGGGCGAGCGCGCGGGCGACCAGACCGAGGCCGAGCAGAATCATCGGCACGGTCAGCCACTGGCCCATCGACAGGCCGGTGCGCGCGGCGAAATCGGCCAGCTGGGAATCGGGCTCGCGGAAGAACTCGACGGTGAAGCGGGCCAGGCCGTAGCAGGCGAGGCCGGCCCCCATCAGCAGGCCGGGGCGCCAGCGGGCGCGGGTCTTCCAGAACAGGGCGAGCAGGATCGCCCCCATGACCACGCCTTCGAGCACCGCCTCGTAAAGCTGGCTGGGGTGGCGCGGGAGGTCGCCTGCGCCGGGGAACACCATGGCCCAGCGCACGCCGGGGCCGGCCACCCGGCCCCACAGCTCGCCGTTGATGAAGTTGGCGCAGCGGCCGAAGAACAGGCCGAACGGGGTGCACACGCCGATGTAGTCGCACACGCGGATGAACGAGAGGCCATTCTTCCAGGTCACCCAGCCGATCGCTACCAGCACGCCGATCAGGCCGCCGTGGAAGCTCATCCCCCCCTGCCAGAGCTTGAGCAGGTCGGCCGGATGGGCCCAGAGTTCGGGCGCATAGAACGTGGCGTAGCCGAGCCGGCCGCCGAAGATGATGCCGAGCGTGCACCAGAAGAACAGGTCATCGGCATGGCGCTGGGCGAGCGGCGCGCCGGGCTGGCGGATCATCCGCGACAGCAGCCAGTAACCGATGAGGATGCCGGCGAGATAGGCCAGCGAATAGTAGCGCAGGGTGAAGAAGCCGAGATCGATACCGCGCTTGAGGCCGAGGTCGGCCCAGTGGATCGGCTGGGTCACGGCACTCGCCGCCAGGAGGGATATCACGGGTGGGCTGCTCCGATTGTCGACGTGTGGTGCCGACCTTGAAAAACAAAAGTCTGCGCCTTTTGGCATGGGCGACGCGGCCTTGGTAGGGGAGAATTGGTGCCGAACTTTGCGCAGCGTTCGCAAAACGGTTAAGCGCCTTGCATGAGCGTGATCCGCATTCCCAACCAGCGCGCCGTGATCGACCGGCGCGCGCTGACCGAGGCTATCCGCGCGGCGGTGACGGAAGCGGGCGGCCCCCAGGCGCGCCAGCCGGTGGTCGAGCTCCTGCGTGCAGCGCTGGCCCGTGGCCGCGCCGAGATCGAGCGGCGGCTGCTGGCCAGGCCGGCCGCCGGGCACGATTGCGCCGAGGCCCAGGCCTTCCTGGTCGACCAGCTGATCCGGGTGATCCACGACCATGTCATCGGGGATGTCTACCGGGCGTCCAACCGTTCGACCGGCGAGCGGCTGACGATCATGGCGGTCGGCGGCTATGGGCGGGGGGAGATGGCGCCCCATTCCGACGTCGACATCGCCTTCATCACCCCCCATCGCCAGACCGCCTGGTGCGAGCAGGTGATCGAGGCGATGCTCTATTTCCTCTGGGACCTGCAGCTGAAGGTCGGCCATTCCAGCCGCTCGCTTGACGAGATGGTGCGGATGAGCCGGGCCGATCTCACCATCCGCACCGCCATGCTCGAAGGCCGCTACGTCTGGGGCGACCAGGCGCTGTTCGACGAGGCGCGCAACCGCTTCTTCGCCGAGGTCGTCTCCGGCACCGAGCGCCAGTTCGTCACCGACAAGCTGGGTGAGCGCAACGACCGGCACAAGCGGCTGGGGGACAGCCGCTATGTCGTCGAGCCCAACATCAAGGAGGGCAAGGGCGGCCTGCGCGATCTGCACACGCTCTACTGGATTGGCAAATACATCTACAAGGTGCGCAGCGCCGCCGAGCTGGTCGATGTCGGCCTCCTGACCCAGGACGAGTATCGCCAGTTCCGCCGGGCGGAGAACTTCCTCTGGGCGGTGCGCTGCCATCTCCATTTCCTGACCGGCCGGGCGGAGGACCGCCTGACCTTCGACCTGCAGCGCGCGGTGGCGGCGCGAATGGGCTTCTCCGACCGGCCCGGCAAGAGCGCGGTCGAGCGGTTCATGCAGTATTTCTTCCTGCAGGCGAAGCAGGTCGGCAGCCTCTCGGGCGTGTTCCTGGCGAGCCTCGAACAGCAGAGCGAGAAGAAGCGCAAGGGCCTGTTTGCCAGCCTGCGCCGCCAGCGCAGGATCGGCCAGTACCCGGTGATCGGCGGGCGGATCGCCGCGCCCGAGGACGGCTGGTTCGCGGCCGACCCGGTGCGGCTGCTGGAAATCTTCACGCTCGCCGACCGGGAGCGGATGGAAATCCACCCCGAGACGATGCGGCAGATCAACCGCGACGCCAAGCTGGTCGACGGCCTGCGCAAGGACCCGAAGGCCAATGCCCTGTTCATGGAATTGCTGACCAGCCGCCACGACCCGGAGACGGTGCTGCGCTGGCTCAACGAGGCGGGGGTGTTCGGCCGGTTCGTGCCGGAATTCGGCCGGGTCAACGCGCAGATGCAGTTCGACATGTACCACCACTACACGGTGGACGAACACACCATCCGCGCCATCGGCCTGCTCGCCGCGATCGAGCGCGGGGACCTCAGGGCCGACCATCCGCTGGCCAGCGAGATCGTCGGCAAGGTCCAGTCCCGCCGGGCGCTCTATGTCTCGGTTCTGCTGCACGACATCGCCAAAGGGCGCGGGGGGGACCATTCGGTGCTGGGTGCCGAGATCGCGCTCAGGCTCTGCCCCCGCCTTGGGCTGGACGACGACGAGACGGAGCTGGTCGCCTGGCTGGTCCGCCAGCACCTGCTGATGAGCGCCACCGCGTTCAAGCGCGATCTCGCCGACTGGAAGACGATCTCCGATTTCGTCGCGGTGGTCGCCTCGCTCGAACGCCTGCGGCTGCTGATGCTGCTGACCGTGGTCGATATCCGCGCGGTAGGCCCGGGGGTGTGGAACTCGTGGAAGCGGCAGTTGCTGACCGAGCTGTACAACGCGGCGGAGGAACGCCTGCGCCTCGGCCATGCCGAGCGGGGCCGGGCCGAGCGGGTCGCTGCCAAGCAGAAGGCGGTCGAGGCGAGGCTCGGCGACCAGGCCAGCCTGGTCACCCGCTACGGCAAGCAGTTCGGCGATGCCTACTGGATTGCCGAGCCGGAAGACGTCATCGCCATGAACCTCGCCCAACTGGCCGATGCCAAGGGCGCGCCGCTGACCGTGACCACGACCTACGACGCCGAGCGCGGGGCGACGCTGGTCATGGTGCTCGCCGCCGACCACCCCGGCCTGTTCTACCGCATCGCCGGCGGCATCCATCTCGCCGGCGGCAACATCATCGATGCCCGCATCCACACCGCGCGCAATGGCATGGCGGTGGACAATTTCCTCGTGCAGGACCCGCTCGGCCGGCCGTTTTCGGACCCCGGCCAGCTCGAACGGCTGAAGACGACGATCGGCGACGCGTTGGCCAACCGGGTCAAGCTGGTGCCGCAGCTGGCGGCGCGGCCGCTGGCCCGGCCCCGGCAGGATGCTTTCGACGTGCGCCCGCGGGTCGATTTCGACAACGGCGCCTCCAACCGCTTCACCGTGATCGAAGTCTCCGCGCGGGACCGCCCCGCCCTGCTCAACCGCCTCGCCCGCGCGATGTTTGAGGCGCGGCTGATCGTGCATTCGGCGCATATCGCGACATATGGCGAGCGGGCGGTCGATACGTTCTACGTGACCGACCTTTTCGGCGGCAAGGTCGATGCCCCGGCGCGGCTGAAGACGATCGAGAAGCGGCTGATGGAGGCGGCGGAGGAGCAGCTTTCCCCCGCCTGACCAACCGCCTGACCAGCCCGACTGATCGGGACGTGCAATCGATGAATCGTCATGATAGCCTCTCGTGATCGGAGGAGGGGACATCATGAAACGCATTTTGCTCACGCTGGCTGCATTTGCCATCGCTGTGCCGGCCCAGGCCGGGATGATTTCGGCCGCGACCCTGCTGAAGCTGGCGCCGCTGGTGCTGAAGAACAAGGCGCTGCTCGACAAGGGGCAGGCGCAATGTGGCGCCGATGCCGCGCTCAAGCCGCAGGAGAGCCTGCTCAACGTCGCGGTCAGCGCGGCGATCCAGAAGGCGCTGCCGGCGCGGAAGTTCGATGCGCTGAGCATGCTGGCCAACAGGCAGGCCAACACCGCTTCGCTGGCGCCGGGATTCTGCACGACGGCGGTGGCGCAGAAGCCGGGTCTGCTCGGCTCGATCGCCGATGCGGCGGGCAAGCTGGGCGCAGGTGGCAACCTTGGCGTGCTGGGCGGTGCGCTGGGCGGCGGCGGCACCGGCACCGGCGATGCGGCCACGGCGGCGCTCGGCGGGTTACTGGCCGGGCGGTAGTGTCTCAGTTTGAATTTTGACGGATGCCCTGTCGCAATTCAGCCGCGTCTCCTATATGCTTAGCGGAAAGCATGGAGCGATCTAATGGGTAAGAAGCAAACTGACGAATGGGTAGCGCGCTCAAAAGAGCTTCGCAAATCCATTAAAGCGCTGGGCGACAAAGGCCTTGCGCCTGAGGAAATTAGGCTTCGGCTGATTGAGATAAAGGCCAACTTTGTTCTCTTTGAGGCGGCTCTGGAGCGGATGGTTTCCGATGCCTAAAGGTCCGCGCGGAGAGAAGCGCCCAGCCGATGCCATTGGCCTTGCGGTCCTGGTCGGCAAGATCGCAACCGGCGAAATTGAGGACGCCCGCGACGAGATCAAGAGCGCAGCCGCCCAGCTTGGGAGCAAGGGCGGCAAGAAGCGCGCGGAGAATATGACGCCCGAGCGCCGGGCGGAAATTGCAAAGGCTGCCGCCGCGAAGCGGTGGTCTAACGAAAAATCCCGGTAGACAGGTAACGAAAAAGTTTGTTAGAGGGTGACCCGAAAGGATCGCCGCATGAACCGTGTCGAATCGCTAATCTCTCGATTTGGCAGCCAGTCTGAACTGGCCCGCCTCCTGAACACGAAACAAAGCACCGTGCAGTATTGGGCTAGCACGGGACGAATTCCCGCCAAGTGGCATCCGAAAGTCATTGCCGCAGGGAAGTCAGTGGGACTTTCGGTTGATGCGCTGGAGTTGCAGCCCGGCCGCGCCCTCCCACAGCCGATCAGTGAACCCGAATCCGGCTTCCCCCATTCGCCCTTCGCTAAGTGGCGGGGGAAAATCGACTTGGGCGGCGACGAGTTGGATGTTTATGTACTGGATACCGGAGAACGCGTCATATCGACGCGGGCGGCCATTAAATCCTTCTCCAGCACGGACTCAGGCAACCTGGGCAACTATATAGGGGTTTCGGGCCTAAAACCCTACATAAACAGCGATTTGATCCTGGGCGAACTTCTCGAATTTTCCATCCCTGGAACTCAGTTTTCCGGACGCGGGATGACTACCGAGCACTTTGAGCTGATCTGTCGTGGCTACGTCCAAGCCCTCTATGAGGGGGCCTCCCTCACCGACCGGCAAAGGGAAATTGCAATCAAGTGCGCGGTGCTCACTGCGGGCCTAACGAGGACGGGCCTCGATGCGTTGATCGATGAAGCAACGGGCTATCAGTACGAACGCGCCGAGGATGCCCTACAGGTGAAGCTGAGGCTGTTCATCGCCGAAGAGCTGCGAGCATGGGAGAAGACGTTTCCAGATGAGCTTTGGGAGGAATTCGGTCGTCTGACTGACTGGAAAGGACCGCTGAACAGTCGACCGAAATATTGGGGTAAACTGGTCATCGAACTAGTTTATGACACGCTGGACCCGGATGTTGCGAAATACCTACGGGAGAACCGCCCGCCACCCGGCATTCGCTGGCATCAGAATCTGACTGAGAACCACGGCGCGCGCCAACTGGTATCCCGCTGTTTCGAGATTGTTGGCTTAGCTAAGTCATGCGAGTCGATGGGCGAACTGCGCAAGAAGGTCGCCCACCACTACGGGAAGCAAGCGCTGCTATTCAACGTGTACGATGCGTCGAAGCCCTAAGCAAAAAGTTCACTTTATGCTTGCTGATCTACAGAAAGTTCAGTATGAAAATGGGCATGAACAAACTGCCCCTCGCCAAGCGCACGCAAATCCTCGCCATGCTCTGCGAGGGCTCCTCCATGCGCTCGATCAGCCGCATCGCGGACGTGTCGATCAACACGGTTGCGAAACTGCTGGTTGAGGCCGGGGAAGCCTGCCTCGCGATCCATGACGAACACGTGCGGGGTGTGAAGGCGAGCCGCATCCAGTGCGATGAAATCTGGTCATTCTGCTATGCCAAGCAAAAGAACGTGGCGGACGCCAAGGCTGCTCCGGACGGCGCTGGCGACGTGTGGACCTGGACCGCTATTGACGCCGATAGCAAGCTGATGGTTTCCTACTTCGTCGGAGACCGTGGCGGCGAAAGCGCCATGATCCTGATGGACGATCTCCGTGCCCGTCTGTCTAACCGCGTGCAGCTCACCACGGACGGCCACAAGGCATATCTGGAGGCTGTGGAAGGCGCGTTCGGCGCTAATGTGGATTATGCTCAGCTTGTGAAGCTTTACGGCTCAGTGGGCGGCGCTGGCCCTGAGAAGCGTTACAGCCCTGCCGACTGCACCGGGATCAAGAAGGTTCGCCGCGAGGGCAATCCTGACATTGCCCATGTCAGCACGTCGCATGTTGAGCGCATGAACCTGTCGATCCGGATGCAGAACCGCCGATTCACCCGCCTCACCAACGCATTCAGCAAGAAGCTGGACAACCATATTCACGCGCTGGCGCTCTACTTCGCGTTCTACAATTTCTGCCGCATCCACAAGACGCTGCGTATGTCGCCTGCTATGGCAGCGGGGATCACAGATCGCCTGTGGTCGCTGGACGACATTGTGGCAAAGATGGACGCGATGGCGCCAGAACCGAAACCGCGCGGCCCTTATCGGAAACGGAACCTTAACTCTTGATGGGCATTGACTGGCTGGAGGCTTGGACATATCTGAGCCATACCACTTCCGCTACGCCCGTAGGCGGGCATTATGTAAGACCCCCTGGAGCGGCAACGTTCTGGGGGGTTTTCGTGTGATTAAAATCCGGACTGCAATTTTGATCGATGGCGGGCACCTTCGCGTGTTAGCAAAACGAGAAAAACTGCCATACAACCCCGATTATATCGAGAAAGTCGCTCACAGTTGCGTGCACGAAAATGAGGACATTCTCAGGATATTGTACTACGATTGCGCTCCATATATAGGAACTGTGAAGCTACCCGTTTCGGGTGAGGATCACGAATTTAATAAATCCGGCGCTTGGCTAGACAATCTCGCAAAGAAAGATTTATTTGCGGTTCGTCGCGGAGTGCTAAAATTCAGAGGATGGACCCTGAAGAAAATTCCGGCAGCAGACAAGCCGGTCACCGATGACAACTATCGACCAAGCGAGATTGAGAAGGGGGTCGATATGCGGATTGGCCTGGATGTCGCGACCTATTCTCAATCTCGCTTGGTCGATAGGCTTATCCTTGTTAGTGGAGACACGGACTGCGTTCCTGCCATGAAACAGGCGCGTAAACAGGGCGTCCAGATCGTCCTGGCGACCTTCCCCAAAAGGGGAATATCCGGCGAGCTGCTATGGCATTCCGATTTTCGCCGTGAGATAGCGTGGCCGCAGCCCTAAAATTCAAACTGAGACACTACCGGCCGGGCATTAAGCTTGCAATCGAGCGGGGCGGGGTCGATGGGAAGCCATGGACCTCGACGCGCTGCTGCTCCGCTATTTCGACACCGATGATCTGGGTGCCATCGGTGACGAGGCGATGGCGCGCGGGTGCGAGCAGCTGGGGCTCGACTTCGGCATCGAGCAGGAGCCGAGCCGGAAATTCGCGCTGTGGGTGCTGATGGATGCGCTGGGGGTGGCGCCGCTGCCGGCCGAGGCATTCGAGAAGCAGCCGCAGTTGCGGGTGGCGGCCGATGACTGGCTGCGGCAGACTGATCGGCTGACGCGGGAGCCGTGAGCAACCTGCTGGCCGATCTGCCAGATGCGCGCGGGGCAGAAGTGTTCGAGACGCTGCTGGCGCGGCCGGGCGCGCGGATCGAGCGGATCGTCAGTTGGGGGCAGGTGACGCCGGCGGAGTCGCCGTTCTTGCAGGACCATGACGAATGGGTGCTGGTGCTGGCGGGCGCGGCGCGGTTGTGGCTCGATGGATCAGGCGAAGTGACGCTGGGGCCGGGGGACCATGTGCTGGTGCTGGCCGGCGTGTCGCACCGGGTCACGTGGACTTCGGATGATCGCGAGACGGTGTGGCTGGCGGTGCATTTCGAGGATCACTGACGGGCCGGGGATCACTGATCCGGATCGAGATGCAGGCCGTGGCGGCCGTGTTCGCGCGGGTCTGCCGGGGCGTGCGGGTGGGGCGCATCGGGATCGAGCGGGGGCTGCAGCATACCCTCCGAACGGGTGACGACGGCGGTGGCAATGGCATTGCCGACGACATTGGTCGCCGAGCGGCCCATGTCGAGGAAGGTATCGACCCCGAGCAGCAGGGCGATGCCCTCGACCGGCAGGTTGAACTGGCTGAGCGTCGCGGCGATGACCACCAGGCTGGCGCGCGGCACCCCGGCGATCCCCTTTGAGCTGACCATCAGGGTCAGCAGCATCAGCACCTGGGTGCCGAGATCGAGGTGGATGCCATAGGCCTGGGCGATGAACAGCGAGGCGAAGCTGGTATACATCATCGAACCATCGAGGTTGAAGCTGTAGCCCAGCGGCAGGATGAAGCCGGAGATGCGGCGCGGCACCCCGAAGCGGTCGAGCTGCTCGAACAGCTTGGGCAGGCCGGCTTCCGAGGAGGCGGTCGAGAAGGTGATCAGCAGCGGCTCGCGGATGTAGCGGGCGAGCAGCAGGACGCGGCGGCGCAAGAAGATTGCTCCGGCGGCGAACAGCAGGACCCAGAGGATGGCGAGGCCGGCGTAGAACTCGCCGACCAGCACGCCATAGGTGACGACGATGCCGAGGCCCTTGGTGGCGACGATCGCCGCCATGGCGCCGAACACGGCGAAGGGGGCGAAGCGCATGACGTAGCCGGTGACCTGCAGCATGAGTTGCGCGGTCGCTTCAGCGAGCGCCACCAGCGGAGCGCCGCGTTCGCCGATCGCCGCGAGGCCGATGCCGGCGAACAGGGCGAAGACGAGGATCTGCAGGACGTTGTTTTCCGCCATCGCCGCGATCATGCTGGCCGGGAAGACTTCGAGAAGGAAATGGCGGAACGAGAGGTTGGAGGTCGCCAGTTCGCCGATCGGCCCGGTGGCCTGCATGGCGAGGCCCTTGCCGGGCTCGAGCAGGTTGACCAGCACCATGCCGAGGCCGAGGCTGACGAGGCCGGCGGTCACGAACCAGGCCATCGCCTTGGCGCCGATCCGGCCGAGCGCCGCGCTGTCCCCCATGCCGGCGATGCCGGTAACGATGGTGGCGAGCACCAGCGGGGCGATGATCATCTTGATCAGCTTGAGAAACACGTCCGGCAGCAGGCGGAGCGTGTCGGCAATGCCGGTGAGCGTGGCATCGCCGGCGGGGTAGTGGGCATGAAGTGCCATGCCCAGGGCAAGCCCGGCGAGCATGCCGGCCACGATCCACAGCGTCAGCCGGCGTTCCATAATGTCGTTCCCCGGAGTTGATCCTCCGGGGAACGGTTATCGCGTTACGGCGACGGCAGCAATCAGCGCGGCTTGACCGGCTGCTTTTCCGGGGCGATCGAGATGCGGACGGTTTCGCCGGAGTTGCCGGGGAAGCCGGTGAACATCGCCTCGACCAGGTTCGGCACGAGGTAGGACAGGCGGTTGGAGGTCGAGACCGCCTCGGCCTGGCCTTCGAACAGGCGGACACGGTCGATCTTGCGGTCGATCTTCATCGCGACGCCGCTGGTGTAGACGGTGTAGCTCTCGACATTGTTGTCGAACCAGGGGTCGTACCAGCCGAAGCCCCAGCCGCCGTGGCGGTAGAAGCCCGGGCCGCCATAGGCGCCCCAGCCGCCCCACCCGGCCCAGCCCGGACGCCAGCCGTACCACGGGCCGAACATCGGATCGTTGAACCCGGTCGAGCGGATGCGTTCGCGGCCCTTGTCCACGCCGTAATCGAAGCGGACGACGAGGGTGGCCTGTTCGGGGGTGGCGACTTCGGCATAGCCAGCCTTGATCAGCTGGGCAGCGACATAGCGGCTGTACTGGCCGAATTCGAGGCCGCCGGCGAGCGCCGGATCGTCGGCGACGATGGCGAAGCTCTGGCCCGGGGGCGGCGGCAGTTGCGACTGGAAGCGGGTGACCTTGGCATCGAAGTTCTGGGCGCAGGCCGCAAGCGACGTCAGCGCGATCGGCAGCAGCAGGAGCCGCAGCCAGTGCCAGAGACTGGCGACGGGAGAGCGGCCGGGATGGGCGGGCATGGTTCGATTTCCTCTCAAGCACCGGGCCGTTCCCCCCGGCAGCCCTGACCCATTGTGCATGGCGGATCGGCGGTGAACAAGGGTTGAATGGCCGGTGAACGTTAACCCGGGGAGCGGGGGCCCGTTTCGCTTGTCGGCCGATACGGGCATCGCCATAGCGCTGACCATGCTTGCCGACCGACTCGATACCCTGCACGCGACGTTCGGGTTCTCCGCCTTCCGTGGGGTCCAGGAGCAGGTGGTCGACCGGGTCCTGGCCGGCGCCTCGACACTCGCGGTCATGCCGACCGGGGCAGGAAAGTCGCTCACCTACCAGTTGCCGGCGGTCATGCTGCCGGGCACTTGCGTGGTGATCTCGCCGCTGATCGCGCTGATGCACGACCAGTTGCGCTCGGCCCAGGCCAACGGGATCAGGGCGGCGGCGCTGACCAGCGCCGATGCCGACCGCGAGGAGACCATCGCCCGCTTCCGCGACGGCGCGCTCGACCTGCTCTACGTGGCGCCGGAGCGGGCGAGCCAGGGGCATTTCCGCGAGCTGCTGTCCCGCGCGGCACTGAGCCTGTTCGCCATCGACGAGGCGCATTGCGTGTCCGAATGGGGGCACGATTTCCGGCCCGACTATCGCCTGCTGCGGCCGCTGATGGACGCCTTCCCGCAGGTGCCGCGACTGGCGCTGACGGCGACGGCGGACCGGCACACGCGCGAGGACATTCTCGCCCAGCTCGGCATTCCCGAGGAGGGCCTGATCGTCGCCGGGTTCGACCGGCCGAACATCCGCTATGCGATCCAGCCGCGCGACCAGCCGGTCCGGCAGTTGCTGCGGCTGATGGAGGAAACGCCGGGGCCGGGGATCGTCTATGCCCAGACGCGGGCCGGGGTCGAGCGGATGGCCGAGGCGCTGAAGGCGAGCGGGCGGCCGGTGCTGGCCTATCATGCCGGGCTGGACCCGGCGGTGCGCAGCGGCAACCAGGCGCGGTTCGTTGCCAGCGAGGACATGGTGATGGTGGCGACCATCGCCTTCGGCATGGGCATCGACAAGCCGGACGTGCGCTTCGTCGCCCATGCCGGGCTGCCGAAATCGATCGAGGCCTATTACCAGGAGACCGGCCGCGCCGGGCGGGATGGCGATCCGGCGGTGGCGGTGATGCTGTGGGGGGCGGAGGATTTCGTCCGCGCGCGGCAGCGGCTGGGCGAGGTCGACGAGAGCCGGCGGGCGGGCGAAGTGGCGCGGCTCAATGCGATGGCAGGGCTGGTCGAGGCGACGGGGTGCCGGCGGGCGCTGCTCTTGCGGCATTTCGGCGAGGACCCGCCGGCGATGTGCGGCAATTGCGACAACTGCCTGAACCCGCCCCAGCTTTCCGAGGCGACCGAGCTGGCGCGCAAGCTGCTTTCGGCGGTCTATCGGACGGGGCAGGCGTTCGGCTTCGGGCATATCGAGAAAGTGCTGCTGGGGCAGGCGGACGAGCGGGTGGCGGCGCGGGGGCATGACCGGTTAAGCGTGTTCGGCATCGTCACCGCCGAGGAGGCGCCGCTATTGCGGGGGCTGGTGCGGGCCTTGCAGGCGCGGGGCAGCCTGGCGGCGACCGAGCATGGCGGGCTGATGCTGGCGGGCGATGCGCGGGCGATCCTGAAAGGCGAGGTGCCGGTGGCGATTGCGCTGCCGCCGGTCAGGGCCAAGGGGAAAGGGCGCCGGCAGCGGGAGGCGGCGGCGGCCAATCCGGTGGGGGATGCGCTGTTCGAGGCGCTGCGGGCACTGCGGCGGGAGCTGGCGCAGGAGGCAGGAGTGCCGCCTTATGTGATCTTCCACGATGCGACCTTGCGGGAGATGGCGGCGCGGCGACCGGGGGACATGCGGGCGCTGGGGGAGATCGGCGGGATCGGGACGCGCAAGCTGGAGGCTTATGGCGAGGCGTTTCTGGCGGTGATCCGGCAGCATTGATGCGTTGACGATCGGGAAACCGTGGGTGGGCTAAGCGCACGGCATGGCCCTGCCCCGCCCTGCCTTGTTTGATGTTGCCGGCGCGCTGGCGCTGGCGGCGGTGCTCGGCGCGCTGCCGTTTGCCGGGGCGATTGCCCAGTCTGTCGGCATGACGGGGCTGCCTTATACCGTGGTCGGCTCCGGGCAGAGGTTCGCGCGGCTGCAGCAGGCGGTCAACGCGATCGGCAGCGGGGTGGGGACGATCCGCATCGCCCCGGGGCGGTGGCAGGATTGCGCGGTGCAGGCGGACGGGGTGGTTTCCTTCGTGGCGGCGGCGCCGGGCAAGGCGATGCTGGAGGGCGTGCTGTGCGAGGGCAAGGCCGGGCTGGTGCTGCGCGGGCGCGGGGCCAGGGTCGAGGGGCTGGTGTTCGACCGCTTTCACAGTACCGACGGAAATGGCGCGGGAATCCGGCTGGAGCGGGGGAACCTGGCGGTTTCGCAGGCGTGGTTCCGGGACAGCGACGAGGGCATCCTGGGTGACAACGACGCGCGTGCGGCGGTGGTGATCGACAAGAGCACGTTCAGCCATCTCGGGCGGTGCGGCGGTGGGACGGCGTGCGCACATTCGGTCTACATCGGCCATTATGGTACGGTGACGGTCACGCGGAGCCGATTCGAGGCGGGGGATGGCGGGCATTACCTGAAGGTGCGATCGGGGCGCGTGGCGATCACCGGCAATGCATTTGACGACAGCGCCGGGCACGACACCAACTACATGATCGACCTGCCGGCCGGGGCCAGCGGGCGGATTGCCGGCAACCGGTTCGTGCAGGGGCAGGACAAGGACAACAGCTGGGTGTTCATCGGGGTCGGGGCGGAGAGTCGGGACCATTCCTCCGCCGGGCTGGTCGTGGCGAACAACGTGGCGCGGTTCGCGCCGGGGGTCTGGCGGGTCAGCGCGTTCGTTGCCGACTGGACCGGGGAGGACATGGCGATCGGGGAGAACGCGCTCGATGGCGGGATTCTTCGGTATATGCGGCGGTTCTAGCAACAAAGGACTCGGATCGTCCGATTCGCCAGCATTCTCACAGCGAACTTCACACCACTTCGCATCGCAAGCCATTGTTCTTGAACCATTTCAGTGTTCGAACTTCGCGAAGTTTGCCCACACGAGGCCCTATAACTTTGCGCAGTGCCAGATTTTTAGCGCAGTTTCAGTGACTTACAACAATGTCAAAGAGCCGACCACCACTCTGCCGTGAAGTTCGGCTGTAGGAAAGCGGCCTATGCCGGCGCCTCTCCGCCTTCTGCCGGAAACAGCCAGCCCGCGAGGACATGGGCGACCAGCCCGCCGGCCACCTGGGCGAGGACGAAGCCGGGGACATCGGCGGGTGCGATGCCGGCGAAAGTGTCGGTCAGCGAGCGGGCCAGCGTGATCGCCGGGTTGGCGAAGCTGGTCGACGAGGTGAACCAGTAGGCGGCGACGATGTAGAACGCGACGCTCGGCGGCACCCAGACATGGCGGTGCCTGACGGTCCCCAGGATGGTCAGGACCAGGCCGAAGGTGGCGATGCCCTCGCCCAGCCATTGGCCGACGCCGGTGCGTGGCTTGCTCGACAGTTCGAACACGGGGAGATCGAACATCGCGTGGGCGGCCCAGACGCCGAGGATGCCGCCGGCGCACTGCGCGGCCACATAGGCCAGCGCCGCGACAGTCGGCAGTTCGCCGCGCAGGCGCATGATCAGGGTCACCACGGGATTGAAGTGTGCGCCCGAGACAGGGCCGAGCATGGTGATCAGCACGAACAGCATGGCGCCGGTCGCCAGGGTATTGCCGAGCAGGGCGATGGCGACATTGCCGCCGGCCAGACGCTCGGCCATGATGCCCGAGCCGACGACGGTGACGAACAGCAGGAAGCTGCCGACCGCCTCCCCGAGCAGCGGCCGGTTCATGCCGCGCCTTCCATTGCGCCGATTGCGCCCAGTCGCGCCTGGAGGTCGGCGCGGTCCATGGTTTCGAACGGCAGGGCGAGCAGGGCGGCGACGCGCATGTCCAGCCAGTGCCAGCACTGTTCGAAGGCGGCATCGACCTCCGCCTCGCTGCCGGTTGCGTCCGCCGGATCGGGCAGGCCCCAGTGCGCCCGCAGCGGCGTGCCGGGGAACACCGGGCAGGCTTCGCCGGCGGCGTTGCCGCAGACCGTGATGGCGAGATCGATTGGCAGCGCTTGCGGGCCGGTGAATTCGTTCCAGCTTTTCGAGCGGAACCGGCCGGTGTCGATGCCCTGGCGCGCCAGCAGCCGCAGGGCGCCGGGGTGCGGCTCGCCCCTGGGCCGGCTGCCGGCGCTGAATGCGGCGATGCGGCCGGCGCCCCGTTCGGCCAGCAGCGCCTCGCCGAGGATCGAGCGGGCGGAATTGCCGGTGCACAGGACGAGGACGTTGAACGTCATTTCAGCCTCCGATCGATGGTCACGCTGTATTTCGGGTGGCGAGGCCGGCAGGCGGGCAACCGGTTTCGGGCAGGCAGGGTGTGCCGCCGCAGCAATTCTCGGTGAGGTAGGCGAGCAGGCCGTCCATGGCCGTGTAGTCGGCATGGTAGACGATCGAGCGGCCGTGGCGTTCGGAGGTGACGAGGCCGGCGTGAGTCAGCTGGGCGAGGTGGAAGCTCAGCGACGAGGCCGGCAGGCCGAGCCGTTCGGCAATGGCGCCCGCCGCCATGCCCTGCGGCCCCGCTTGGACGAGCAGGCGGAACGCGGCGAGCCGGTGTTCCTGGGCGAGTGCGGCGAGCGCACGGATGACGGACGTGGATTGCATCGTTTCCACCTATATTTCGATTTTTCCAGAAATATGACGAATGGAACCGACGCGGTCAACGCGGTTCGATGCACGCGCCGGGGTTCCCAATCTCTGCGTTAATCTATATGCCATGGAATATAGATTCGCTGTCCAGGGGGGCTCGGGTGATCAAAGTTTCGACAGGTGCCGCAGGAGCGGCAGCGGCATTTCTCGTCATGTCCGCTCCGGCGATGGCCGATGCCGGCGCGGCGGATCGTGCGGAGGGGAGCGACGGCGAGGCGATCATCGTCACGGCGCGATATCGCCCGGAAGACGCCGGGACAGTGCCGATGGCGCTGTCGGTCCTGCCGGGCAGCGATCTCGACCGCAGCTATACGGTCAACACCCAGGGGCTGGCCAATCTCGTGCCGGCGCTGAACTATTCCTCGGCCAATCCGCGCAATACCTCGTTCACCATCCGGGGGCTGGGTTCGAGCGTGGTGGCGGTCAGCCAGGCCAACGACGGGCTGGAGCCGGGGGTCGGGTTCTATGTCGACGGGGTCTATCACGCGCGGCCGGCGACGGCGGCGTTCGACTTTTCCGACATCGAGCGGATCGAGGTCCTGCGCGGGCCGCAGGGGACGCTGTTCGGCAAGAACACGACAGCGGGCGCGATCAGCGTGGTGAGCAAGGCGCCGAGCTTCGTGCCCGAGGCGAGCGAGGAGCTGAGCCTTGGCGAGCGCAACTGGCTGCAGGCGCGGGCTTCGGCTTCGCTGCCGATCATCGCGGACCGGCTGGCGGTGCGCGTTTCCGGGCTGGCGACGCGGCGGGACGGGGTGATCCGCAACCTGGCGCTCGGCGGCAAGCTGCAGAACGACATCGGCAATGCGGCGGTGCGCGGGCAGGTGCTGTGGACGCCGAGCGCGCGGTTCCGGCTGCGGGTGATCGCGGACTACGCCAGTTTCGCCAGCGAGTGCTGCACGCAGGTCTACCTCCGCTATGGCGACAACCCGTTCAAGGCGGCGGCGCGCAAGTATCCGGCGCTGGCGGCAGGGCTTGGCTACGCGCCGCCGAGCCTCGACCCGTACGACCGGGTGACCGACATCGACGCGGCGTTGGCGGTCGATACCAGCGAGGGCGGGGTTTCGGTCCACGCCGAGCAGGACCTGGGGGCGGCGACGGTGACCGCCATCGGCGCCTGGCGGTTCTGGAACTGGGATGCGGCGAACGACCGCGACTATACCGGGGTGCCGATCCAGATCACCCAGCATATCCCTTCGCGGCAGGACCAGTTCAGCCAGGAACTGCGCATCGCTTCCAACGGGGAGCGCCGGCTGGGCTATGTCGCCGGGCTCTATTACTTTCACCAGAAAATCACCAGCAGGCCGATCTCGATCTATGGGCCGAAGGCGGCTTACTGGCTGATCGGGCCGACGACGGGCGCGAAGAACACGCCGGTGCCGGGGAACCTGCTCGACGGCTATGGGCAGGACGGGGCGACGTCGTTCGAGACGGACAGCTATGCGGCGTTTGCCGAAGTCAACTGGCGGGTCCTGCCGACGCTGACGGCGACCGGCGGGTTGCGCTATACCCATGAGGACAAGGCCGGGTCCTACGCGACGTTCAATTTCGGCGGCCTGCCGACGGTGCCGGGATCGGCGCTGGACAATGCCAAGCTCTCCATCCTGCGCGGGCAGGGCTATGCCGCCGAGGACCATGACGGCAGCCTGAGCGGCAGGGCGAACCTGGCGTGGCAGGTGACCCCGGCGGCGATGGTCTATGCGAGCTTTGCCCGCGGGTTCAAATCGGGCGGGATCAACATGTCAGGCCTGCCGCTCGATGCGAACAACAACCCCGTGCTGGCGGCCGCCGTGGTGCGGCCGGAGCGGAACACGACCTGGGAGGCGGGGCTGAAGAGCCGGTGGCTGGGCGGGGCGGTCACGTTCGACCTCGCCGGCTATCTGGTCAAGGTCAGGGATTTCCAGGCGACGGTGGTGGACAACAGCCTGACGGTGGCGCTGCGCGGCTATCTTTCGAACATTCCCGAGGTGACGGTCAAGGGGATCGAGGCGGATGCGGTAGTCAGGCCGGTGCGGGGGCTGACGCTGCGCGGGTCTCTGGCTTATGCCCATGGCGAATATACCGACTATCCCAAGGGCCCTTGTCCGCTGGAATTGCAGGTCAGTTCGACGGCGGCGTGCGACTTTACCGGCAAGCCGCTGGTGGGGCTGCCGCGCTGGTCGGAGACGGTGAGCGCGGACTGGAATGTGCGGCTGGCAGGCGCGCTCAGCCTGGTGCTGCACGCGGACAGCGTGTGGCGGACATCCTATTACGGCGACCCGACGCTGTCGAAATATACGCTGATCGACGGCAACAACTTGACCAATGCCAGCCTGGCGCTGCATTCGGACCGAGGTTGGGACATCGGCGTGTTCGCGCGGAACCTGCTGGGGGCGGACTTCATCCAGAACCTGACGGTGCAGGCGGGCAATTCCGGGCTGATCGTCGGCACGCCGAGCGATCCGCGCATGGTGGGGGTGACCTTGCGGGCCTGGCAGTAGGCTGGCGCGGGGACCGCTACAGGGCGGCGATGGCCGCTTCGGCCGCGGCCGCTTCGTCGATCAGCTGGCGCAGGGCCCTGGCGGTGTCGGCCAGGAGGCCGGGCGAGACGGGGCGTTCGGCGTTGATGAAGCGGCGGATGGCGCGTTCGTCTATGCCGAGGCGGCGGGAGGCGGCGGTGGTGCCGCCGAGGATCTGGACGCAGTGGGCGAAGTGGTCTTCCGGAGTGGAGCGCGTGGTCATGGCGGCGGGCCTCGTGATTCAGGGCTTGAGGGTGACCCAGACATCCACCGGGGCGATGAACTTGCCGGGGGCGGGTTTGCCGACATCGATGCGTTCGGCGGTGACGAGTTCGCCGGTGGCGAGGTTGAAGCTGGCCCAGGGCTTGGGCATGCGGCCGAAGCTCATTTTCTGGATCGGGCGCCCGGTGGCAGTGTTCATGATGGTTGCGATGATGGCCATGGGCGGCGGGTAGCGGGGTGGGCGGCGGGCTGTCCAGCCCGAGGCTGTGGACAGGCTTGCCGGTGGAGGAGTTGCATCGGGCCTGCCTCCCCCCTCCGTCGGCCTGCGGCCGCCACCTCCCCGCGAGCGGGGAGTATCTAGAGCAAGTGGCCGGCGCGGTCGCGTTTGGTGGCGAGGTAGCGTTCGTTGTGGGGGTTGGTGGGGAGCGCGTGGGGGACGCGTTCGCTGACGGTGACGCCGGCGGCCTGGAGGGCGGCGACTTTTTCCGGGTTGTTGGTCAGCAGGCGGATCGCCTTGACGCCGAGGAGTTCGAGCATCCGGGCGGCGACGGGGAAATCGCGCGCTTCGGACGGCAGGCCGAGGCGGGTGTTGGCGTCCACCGTGTCGAAGCCCTGGTCCTGGAGCTGGTAGGCGCGCAGCTTGTTGACCAGGCCGATGCCGCGGCCTTCCTGGCGGAGGTAGAGGAGGACGCCCCAGCCGCCGGCCTGGGCTTCCTCGGCCATGCGGACGAGCGCGGAGTCGAGCTGGGGGCCGCAATCGCACTTCAAGGAGCCGAGGACATCGCCGGTCAGGCATTCGGAGTGGAGGCGGACGAGCGGTGCGCGATCGCCCGACTGGGGGCCGATGATGAGGGCGACGTGTTCGCGCAGGTCGTCACGCGCGCGGAAGGCGACGATTTCGGCCTGTTCGAGCGCGTGGACCGGGAGGCGGGCGCGGGCGGCGACCCGGAGGTGGGCGGGGTCCTTGAAGGCGGCGAGATCGGCGGCGCTGGTCTGCGGGGCGGTTTCGTCGGCCGTGTCGAGCACGAGGAAGGCGGGGAGGACGCCGGCGAGGCGGGCGAGCTCCATGGCGGCGGCGGCTTCGGCCGGGTGGGTGAGCGGTTCGGCGCGGAACGGGCCTTTGAAGGGGTTTTCGAGATCGCGGGCGGGATCGGCGATCAGGCGCGCGGCGGCGAGATCGAACGGCTCGGCGGCGCGGATTTGCACCGGAGACTCCGGCGCGGCGGCGTCGCGCTGGTTAGTGAGCTTGAGGGTGGCGGCGCGGGCCGAGGAGATCAGCATGTGGCCGGCACTGGCGGGGCCGAAGCCGGTTTCCGCCGGCAGCAGGGTGAGGCCGGGCAGGCGGATCGCCCAGCCGTGGCGCAGGGCATCGAGCGCCTGGGCGACGCGCCGCGTGGCCAGATCGGTCAAAGGGCGAAGTCCGTGATCAGCGGGACGTGATCGGACGGCGATTCCCAGCGGCGGGTGTCTTCGAAGAAGTGATGGTGGTGGGACTGGGCGGCGAGGCCGGGCGAGGCCCACATGTGATCGAGCCGGCGGCCCTGGTCCTTGTTGCGCCAGTAGGCGCGGTAGGACCACCAGGAGTAGTTGCGGTCCGGCGCGGGGATGTGCTTGCGGCCGAGATCGACCCAGCCGTGGGCATCGGCGAAGCTGGTCAGCGCGGCGACTTCGATGGGCGTGTGGCTGACGACCTTGAGCAGGGCCTTGTGGTCGTAGACGTCGCATTCGAGCGGGGCGATGTTGAAATCGCCGACGATCAGGGTCGGGCGGTCGACCGTGTCGGCCCAGCGGGTCATGCGTTCGAGGAAATCGAGCTTCTGGCCGAACTTGGGGTTCACCGCGCGATCGGGAATGTCGCCGCCGGCGGGGATGTAGACGTTTTCGAGGATGACCCCCTGCCCTGCGCCCAGCAGTTCGACGCCGACGTGGCGGGCCTCGCCATTATCCTGCCAGTCGTGCCGGCCGACTTCGCGCAGCGGCAGGCGGCTGACGGTGGCGACGCCGTGATAGCCCTTCTGGCCGTGGACGGCGCGGTGGACGTAGCCGAGGCGTTCGAAGGTTTCGTGGGGGAACAGGTGTTCGGCGCACTTGATCTCCTGGAGGCACAGGACATCCGGCGATTCCGCCGCGACGAAGCGTTCGACCTGATCGGCGCGGAGGCGGACGGAGTTGATGTTCCAGGTGGCGATGCGAACCATGGGCGGTGCCTTAGGCACGCGGGGGGGGATTCGCAAATGGCGATGGGCGAAAGGCGGACGTGGCGCGCTGGATTCCCGCCTTCGCGGGAATGACGAAAGGGATGGCGGGAAAGACGAAAGGGATGGCGGGAATGACGAAAGGGATGACGCGACGCGTTTGGTGAGTCGGATTTGGGTTTTGGGCGAGCGAGAATGGGTGACCGGGAGAACTGGAGCACAGCGGCCTTATTGGCCGTGAGCACCGGAAGCCCCAGCGATTGCACCTGCAATCGCGTCACTGCTAGGCTCGGGCGCCCGTTCGCAGCCGGCCAAAACCCAAATCCGGCCACCAAACAAAAAACCCCTGGAGCGGGGGCAATGCTCCAGGGGTTCCGTTTGCGTTCGTCACGCTAGTAGCAAGCCGTCCACTCCTTGAGGCAGGGCAACAGGGGGGAAACCCGCCTCGGTTCGTCTTGCTGAGACCTTACTAGCGGCCCGAGCCTTACTGCCCGCTGAACGGGAATGAACGGTTCATCGCTGCGGGGAAACGGGGAGCGGTGAAGCGGGGCGGGACAGCGGCGAATGCCTGATTCGCGGGCGATTGCCGACAGGAAACGCGGCGGCCGTTTTCAATGGTGCGGGCGCACCGAGGTGTCGATCACGCGGAACTGCGAGTCGGCGAGGGGCACGCCGTACTGGTGGCCGGACAGGCGGACGGTGGTGCGCTGGTTCTGGGAATCGATGGTGGACCAGCCGAGCAGTTCCTGGCCGCCGGGGGCCGAGGGCTTGCGGGCAAGGACCAGGGTGATGGTGCCGTATTCGGGGTGCCGGGGGTCGCGGACTTCGACTTCGGTCAGGCCGGGGGCGGTGGACGGAAGGACGCGGCCGAACTGGCTGACGTCCTTGGCCGGGTTGAGCAGGGCGCCGAGCGGGCTGCTGCCGATCGGCCAGCGCTGGGTCTGGCGGACCTGGCTATCGACGAAGGTCAGCGCCTTGCCATCCCCGACGATCAGCAGGGGCACGCCCTTCTGATACTGGAAGCGGATCTTGCCCGGGCGCTTGAGGGTGAGGACGCCGGTGACGCGCTGGCCGCGCGGGTTGGTCTGGGCGAAATCGGCGCGCAGGGTCTCGATTGAGCGGAGCGCGGTGACGGCTTCGCGCAGGGCGGGACTATCGGCCGCGGCGGCGGGCGCAGAAACGCAAAGGGCCGCCGCGCCGATGGCGGGCAGGCCCAGAGACGTGCAAGACGACGCGAAAGCGCGCAAGAGGTTCAGGTGGTTCATGCCGGCATTCCTGCAGGGCGCCGATTGAACCGGGACTGAATTACTTGATCTTGGCTTCCTTGAACTCGACGTGCTTGCGCACGACGGGATCGTACTTCTTGAACACCATCTTTTCGGTGGTGTTGCGCGGGTTCTTCTTGGTCACGTAGAAGAAGCCGGTATCGGCGGTGGAGACCAGCCGGATCTTGACGGTTGCGGGCTTTGCCATGGCTCTTTTTCCAGAAATTCTTGAACTGCGCGGTGCAGCGCCCGGAAACCCGGCCAATACCCCGCAAACAACAGCGGCGGCGCTTTATGGCCGATCTGGCCCGCACCGCCCGTGAGGGGGCGCCCATGCGGGAAAGCCGGTTGCGAGTCAAGCGCGAGGGTGGCCGCTTCAGCGGTGGCCGAGACCATTCAGGGCATCGCGGCGGGTGAACAGATTGATCGCGGCGACGGCCAGCGCGGCGCCGATGGCGGAAACCAGCAGCGTGATCGGGGTGATGCCTTCGAGCAGCGAGACGCTGCTGGCCATGACACCGAACAGGAAGGCGCCGAGCGTGCCCGCACCGACATTGACCAGCACATCGGCGGGCCGATCGACCAGCAGCACGATGCTCGCCAGCCAGCCGATGTTCGCACCGATAAACAGGATGATCAGCAGGCTCATGTCCGGTCGTCTCGCGTCTGGGGTCTATCCATCGCTGAACGAGCCAGGCCGCGAGGGGTTCCGAGGGTTACGGCAAGGTTAACGGAGGTGAGTGGATCGGTATGATCGGCGGGATCCGGCTCAGGCCCCGCGCATCAGCAGGGTGATGGCGAGGACGCCAGCGATGATCCGGTAGATGGCGAAAGGGGTGAAGCCGGAGCGGCCGACATAGGCGACGAACGGCTTGATTACCGCCAGCGCGACGAGGAACGAGACGACCGAGCCGACGGCGATTTCCGGCACGCCGACCGGACCGGTACCGGCGGCGAGTTCGTGGCGGTGGTCCCACAGCTGCTTGGCGGTGGCGCCGAACATGGTGGGGATGGCGAGGAAGAAGCTGTATTCTGCCGCCGTGCGGCGATCGATCCCCATGGACAGCGCGCCCATGATGGTGGCGCCCGAGCGGGAGACACCCGGGATCATCGCCAGGCACTGCATGAAGCCGACGCCGACAGACTGGATGGCGCTCAATTCGCCGATGCCGCGCTGTTCGGTCGGCTTGACCAGCCGCTCGATGACGAGGATGGCGACGCCGCCGAGCAGCAGCGCCCAGGCGATGATGATCGGGGTTTCCAGCAGGGCGTCGATCTTCTTCTTCAGCAGCACGCCGAGGATCGCCGCCGGGATGAAGCCGAGGACGACATTGATGGCGAAGCGGATCGAATTGCGCTCGCCCTTGAGGCAGCCGGTCACGACCGCGGCGATGGTACGGCGATAGGCGACCAGCACCGCCAGGATGGCCGGGAGCTGGATGACGATGGTGAACACCTGCCAGGGTTCGGGATCATAGCCGAGGAAATTTTCCGCCAGCACGAGGTGGCCGGTCGAGGAGACGGGGATGAATTCGGTCAGGCCTTCGAGGACGCCCAGGAGTGCGGCGGTGACGATGGTCGACATCAAGGTTCCTTCGGCAGGGGGTTCACGCTTCGGCGGCGAATTTCGCTTCGTCGAACTGGAGCGAGGCGAGGCGGGCATAAAGGCCGCCGGCGCGGCTGAGGCTTTCGTGCGTGCCCTGCTCGACGATGCGGCCATGGTCCATGACGACGATGCGATCGGCCTCGCGCACGGTGGAGAGGCGGTGGGCGATGACGAGGGTCGTGCGCTCGCGCATCAGCCGGTTAAGCGCGTCCTGGACGAGGCGTTCGCTTTCGGCGTCGAGCGCGCTGGTGGCTTCGTCGAGCAGCAGGATCGGCGCGTCGCGCAGCAGGGCGCGGGCGATGGCCATGCGCTGGCGCTGGCCGCCGGAAAGCCGGCCGCCATCCTCGCCGAGGAAGGTGTCGAGACCTTCGGGCAGGGCCTGGAGGAAGGCTTCGGCATTGGCGTCGCGGGCGGCCTGCCAGATCTGCTCGTCAGTGGCGTCCCAGTTGCCGTAGCGCAGATTGTCCCGCGCCGAGGCGGCGAACAGGACGCCTTCCTGGGGGACGAGGGCGATGCGGCGGCGGATCTCGGCCGGATCGGCCGAGGGCAGCGGCACGCCATCGAGCTTGATGATGCCGGACTGGGGATCGTGGAAGCGTTCGGCGAGCTGGAACAGGGTCGACTTGCCGGCCCCGGACGGGCCGACGATGGCGACGGCTTCACCCGGCTCGACGGTCAGGCTGAAATCGGCCAGCGCCGCCTGGCCGAGGCGGGAGGGATAGCGGAAGGTGACGTGTTCGAAGGCGAGCTGGCCGCGTGCCGGGGCGGGCAGCGCGGTCGGCCGGGGCGGCGCGGTGATCGTCGGGCGTTCGTTGAGCAGCTCGTTGAGGCGGCTGGCGGCCCCTGCCCCGCGCACGAGATCGCCGTAGACTTCGGAGAGCGAGCCGAAGGCGCCGGCGACGACGCCGCCGGTCAGCACGAACTGGGCGATGACGCCGCCGGTGATCTCGCCGGCGGCGACGCCGCGCGCGCCGCGCCACATCAAGAGGGTCAGCGCGCCGAAGATCAGCAGCATGACCACCGCGGTCATCGTCGAGCGGATCATGATGCGGCGGCGGGCGACGGCGAAGCTGCGCTCCACGGAGGACGCGAAGCGGGCGGCCTCGCGCCCTTCCTGGTTGAATGCCTGGACGATTCGGGTGGCGGAGAGCACTTCGCTGACCAGCGCGCCGATATCGGCCAGGCGATCCTGGCTGGTGCGCGAGATCGTGCGCAGGCGGCGGCCGAACCAGACGATCGGCCCGACGACCACGGGAATGGCGACCAGCAGCAGGCCGGTGAGCGCCGGGGCGAGCCAGAACAGGGCGGCGAGGCCGGCGAGCGCGGTGATCAGGTTCCTGAGCGCGACCGAGACGGTGGTGCCGACGACCTGTTCGATCAGCGCGGTATCCGCGGTCATCCGCGAGGAGATTTCCTTCGGGCTGTTCTCCTCGAAGAACGAGGGGGCCATGCGCAGGAGGTTGGCCTGGACGCCGAGGCGGATGTCGGCGACGACGCGTTCGCCGAGCCAGGAGACGTTGTAGAAGCGGACCGCCGTGCCGATGGCGAGGACCAGGACGAGGCCCATCAGCACTTCGAACCAGTGATCGATCCCCGCCGGGTTGGCGCCGCGGGCGAAGCCATGGTCCACCACCTGGCGCAGGCCCCAAGGGATGGCGGCGGTGGTCAGCGCGGTGACGAAGAGGGCGATGCCGGCGAGGACGAGACGCGACGGGTAGGCCAGCGCGGCGCGCCAGATCATCCGCAGCGGCCCGAGGCTGCGCGGTTCCCTGGCGGGGATTTCTGCGGCGGGTTGGGCAGGCTCGATGCTCATCGCGTCGCGCTCTAGGCGATTTTCGCGGGGGTGGGAACCATTGCGGTGGCTGCGCTGGGACACTTGGGACATTTGCGACAAAGATTCCGCCGCAGATGCGAAGCGGGACGGGCTTTCCTCATCGGCGGGCGGGGCCGATGCGCGGAAATGCGGCGAATGTCCGTAATCATGCATTGCACAATCGCGGGTATGACATCACATCAGGATCAGGACCCGCCTCGCCGGCGCACGGCACGATGCCCGGGAGCGGTCGCGCAGAAGGGAACGTTCATTGCTGTACAACCTCTACGAGGCGCAACGCGCCTGGCTGAGCGGCGCCTGCGTGGCGGCATCGGCCATATCCGACTGGGCGACCAGCCCGTGGAATCCGCTGAGCCATACCGGGCTGGGGCCGGTGGTCTCCTCCGCCATGGAGGTGTTCACCCATGCCGCCCAGCCGCGCGGCAAGCCGGCGTTCGACATCGAGACGGTGACGGTCGACGGGCGGACCTGGCCGGTGACCGAATCGCTGGTCCTGCACCGGCCGTTCGGCAACCTGCTGCATTTCCACCACGCGGGCCTGGCGGCCGATGCGCCCAAGCTGCTGATCGTCGCGCCGATGAGCGGGCATTATGCGACGCTGCTGCGCGGGACGGTGGCGCGGATGGTCGAGCGGGCGCATGTCTACATCACCGACTGGGCGGATGCGAAGCTGGTGCCGCTGTCCGAAGGGCGGTTCGATCTCGACGACTATATCGACCATGTCATCGGCTTTCTCGAGCATACCGGGCCGGACACGCACATGCTGGCGGTGTGCCAGCCTTCGGTGCCGGCCTATGCGGCGACCGCGGTGATGGGCGCCGAGCGGCACCCTTGCCGGCCGCTGAGCCTGACGATGATGGGCGGGCCGATCGACACGCGCGAGGCGCCGACCTCGGTCAACGACGTGGCGGTGAACAATTCGATCGCCTGGTTCAAAAGCAACGTCATCGCGACGGTGCCGCTGACCTATCCCGGAGCGGGGCGCAAGGTCTACCCAGGGTTCCTGCAGCTGACCGGGTTCCTGTCGATGAACCTGCAGGCGCACTTGCGTAGCCACTACCAGTTGTTCCAGCACCTCGTCGCCGGGGACGGCGAGAGCGCGGACGCGACCAAGGCGTTCTACGAGGAGTATCGCAGCGTCTGTGACATGACCGCCGATTTCTACCTGCAGACGGTTGAGCAGGTGTTCCAGAAGCATGCGCTGCCCAAGGGCGAGCTGATGCACCGGGGCAAGCCGGTCGACCCGGGCGCGATCACCGATACGGCGCTGCTGGCTATCGAGGGGGAGAAGGACGATATCTCCGGGATCGGCCAGACGCGGGCGGCGCTGACCATTGCCACCAACCTGCCGGATGCGCGCAAGCGCTATTTCATGGCGCCGGAAGTGGGGCACTATGGCATCTTCAACGGCTCGAAGTGGCGCAGGACGATCGCGCCGGTGGTCGAGGAATGGATGGCGGCCCATTCCAGCCGGGACGAGAAGCCGGGTGGCAAGGGGTTGCGGGCGGTTCGCTGAGCGGGCGTTGGCTATCACACGCGCCGAAAGATGGTTCCCACTTTTGGCGCGATGCTAGCTGTGGCTTTCGCATCGCGAAAAGCCAAAAGATGGTTCCCACTTTTGGCGCGATGCTTTAGCTGTGCTCCCCGCGGGGCACAGCAACCTCCCGTTTCAGGCTGCCTGACGGCCCAAGCGTTGCCTTTTCCCGCCCCGTGACCGGGGCGCGTGGAGAGGTGTTTGTATGGCTGCCGCATCCCCTTCCCTGCCTCTCGATCATGCCGGTGCGGATGCGCCGCCGACGTTTCGCGAGTTTCTTGCGGTGGCGACGCGGGTCGGCTGCCTGAGTTTCGGCGGGCCGGCGGGGCAGATCGCGCTGATGCACCGGGAGATGGTGGACGAGCGCGGCTGGGTTTCCGAAGCGCAGTTCCTCCATGCGCTGAACTTCTGCCACCTACTGCCGGGGCCGGAGGCGCAGCAGCTGGCGATCTGGATCGGCTGGAAGCTGCATGGGCTGAGGGGCGGGCTGGCCGGCGGGCTGCTGTTCGTCGTGCCCGGGGCGCTGGTGATCCTCGGCCTGTCGATGCTCTATGGCTTCGCGGCGAAGCTGGACTGGTTTGGCGCGCTGTTCCTGGGCATCAAGGCGGCGGTGCTGGCGATCGTCGTGCAGGCGCTGCTGCGGGTGGCGGGGCGGGCGCTCGATACCGGGTTCAAGCGGGGAATCGCGGTGGCGGCGTTCCTTGCGCTGTTCGTCCTCTCGCTGCCGTTTCCGCTGGTGGTGCTTGGCGCCGGGCTGCTGGGCACGGTGGTGGCGAGCCGGCGGCCGGCGCTGCTAGGGCTGAAGCCGGTGGGCGAGGCGCCGCCCGCCTCCCCTCGCCCGTGGCGGCACAGCCTGGTCGCGGCGGCGGTGGGGGCGGTGTTGTGGGCGGCGCCGATGCTGGCGGTGCTGCTGACGCTGGGGCCGGACCATGTGCTGTGGAAGATCGGGCTGTTCTTTTCCAAGCTGGCGGTGGTGACCTTCGGCGGGGCCTATGCGGTGCTGGCCTATATGGCGCAGCAGGCGGTCTCGGGCTTCGGCTGGCTTTCGGCCGGCGAGATGGCCGACGGGCTGGGGCTGGCCGAGACGACGCCGGGGCCGCTGATCCTCGTCACCCAGTTCGTCGGCTATATCGCCGCTTTCCGCCATGCGGCGCCGTTTACCCCGGTGACGGCGGGGCTGCTGGGGGCGGCGCTGACCACCTGGGTGACGTTTGTCCCGTGTTTCCTGTGGATTTTCGCGCTGGCGCCGTGGATCGAGCGGCTGGAACATGCGCGCAGGCTGAAAGGCGGGCTGGCGGCGGTGACGGCGGCGATCGTCGGCGTGATCGGCAACCTGGCGCTGTGGTTTGCCCTGCATGTGCTGTTTGCCCGGACGGTTCGACTCGGCTCGGCGGCCTTGCCGGACCTCGCGAGTCTCGACTGGCGGGCGGCGGTGCTCTCCGCGCTCGCGGCGGTGCTGGTGTTCCGCCAGAAGTGGAACCTGATCGCGGTGCTGGCGCTTTCTGCCGGGTCGGGGCTGGTGCTGTCATGGATATGATCGGTTTTACCGATTACTGAGCGCCCGAGATTCCATTGGAATTTTGCCGCGCGAGGCGGCATTCCAGCGGGGAGTTTCACGGGACCGGCATTCACGCCGGCGCCAAGCACAAGGAAGAGAAGCCTCATGGGTATCATCGGCAGCAAGCTCAAGCCGTTCAACGCCACCGCCTTCCACCAGGGCAAGTTCGTCGACGTCTCCGATGCCGACACCGCCGGCAAGTGGTCGGTGTTCTTCTTCTATCCGGCCGACTTCACCTTCGTCTGCCCGACCGAGCTCGAGGACCTGGCCGACGCCTACCCCGAACTCCAGAAGATGGGCGTCGAGGTCTACTCGGTCTCCACCGACACCCACTTCTCGCACAAGGCCTGGCACGACACCTCGGCCGCCATCGGCAAGATCAACTACTTCATGCTGGGTGACCAGAACCACACCCTGACCAACAACTTCGACGTGATGCGCGAAGGCGTCGGCCTCGCCGACCGCGCGACTTTCGTCGTCGATCCGGAAGGCACCATCCAGCTCGCCGAGATCACCCCGGAAGGCGTCGGCCGCAATGCCGCCGAGCTGCTGCGCAAGATCAAGGCCGCGCAATACTGGGCCAGCCACCCCGGCCAGGTCTGCCCGGCGAAGTGGGAAGAAGGCGACGCCACCCTGGCGCCGTCGATCGACCTCGTCGGCAAGATCTGATTTTGCAATGCCGGGTCGGGCGTCTGTGAAGCGCCCGGCCCCCCCCCGGGGGAAAAAGTAGGGGAAGCCGGGGATTTACCATCCCCGGACCCCAGTGACTTTTTGATTGGTGCTCCGCACGGACGTTTGTGCGTGACTGGAAGCGCCGCAGGCTTTTTATTCCGCTTCGCGGAGTCGCGTGACGCCGATGTAGTGCGCGACGCGAAGGACCACTGGGGTCCGGGGATGGTAAATCCCCGGCTTTCCCTTCTTTCAATTCCTGTTTTCTTGCCGGTCGTGCCTTGGATGGCGCGTGCCTTATGGAGATGTGCGATGCTCGATGCTGCCACCACTGCCCAGTTGAAGTCGCTGATGGCGAACCTGCGCCGGCCGGTCGAGCTGGTGGCTTCGCTCGATGACTCGCCCAAGTCTGCCGAGATGCGCGAACTGGTGGGGGAGGTTGCGGCGCAGTCCGACCTGATCAGCGCGCGGTATGATGGCGAAGATGCGCGGCGGCCTTCGTTTGCGATCCGGGGGGATGGCGGCAAGGCGGAGGCGGTGTTTGCCGGGTTGCCGTTGGGGCATGAGTTCACCTCGCTGATCCTGGCGCTGCTGCATGTCGGGGGGCATCCGCCGAAGGAGGAGGCGGAGCTGCTCGATGCGGTGCGGGCGCTGGAGGGCGAGTATCGGTTCGAGACGTTCTTTTCGGTGACCTGCCAGAATTGCCCGGACGTGGTGCAGGCGCTGAACATCATGGCGGCGTTGAATCCGAACGTGCACCATGTCGCGATCGACGGGGCGCTGTTTCAGGACGAGGTCGAGAGGCGGCAGGTGATGGCGGTGCCGATGGTGTTCCTCAACGGGGAGCTGTTCGGTCAGGGGCGGATGGACCTGGCGCAGATCATGGCGAAGGTGGACAGCGGCGCGGTGGCGCGGGCGGCGGAGAGGATCGCGGCGAAGGAGGCGTTCGACGTGCTGGTGGTCGGCGGCGGGCCGGCCGGGGCGGCGGCGGCGATCTATGCGGCGCGCAAGGGCATCCGCACCGGGATCGCGGCGGAGCGGTTCGGCGGGCAGGTGCTGGATACGATGGGAATCGAGAACTTCATCTCGGTTTCGCACACCGAGGGGCCGAAGTTGGCGGCATCGCTGGAGGCGCACGTCAAGGACTATGAGGTCGACGTGATGAACCTGCAGACGGCGGTGGAGCTGGTGCCGGCCGGCGAGGCGGGCGGGCTGCACGAGGTCAAGCTGGCGAGCGGGGCGAGCCTGCGGGGGAGGACGGTGATCCTTTCGCCGGGTGCGCGGTGGCGGCAGATGGGGGTGCCGGGCGAGGACGAGTATCGCAACAAGGGCGTGGCCTATTGCCCGCATTGCGACGGGCCGCTGTTCAAGGGCAAGCGGGTGGCGGTGATCGGCGGGGGCAATTCCGGCGTCGAGGCGGCGATCGACCTGGCGGGGATCGTCGCGCATGTGACGCTGATCGAGTTCGACCCGGCGCTGCGGGCGGATGCGGTGCTGCAGGCGAAGCTGCGGAGCCTGCCGAACGTGGCGGTGGTGACCTCCGCGTTGACGACCGAGGTGCTGGGGGACGGGCAGAAGGTGACGGGCCTCGTCTATACCGACCGGGAGAACGGGGGTTCGCATGACGTGGAGCTGGAGGGGATCTTCGTGCAGATCGGGCTGGTGCCGAACAGCGAGTGGCTGAAGGGCAGCGTGGCGCTTTCGCCGAGGGGGGAGATCGAGGTGGATGCACGCGGGAGCACGAGCGTGCCGGGGGTGTTTGCCGCCGGCGATGCGACGACGGTGCCGTTCAAGCAGATCGTTATTGCCATGGGCGAAGGGGCCAAGGCGTCCTTGAGTGCTTTCGATTATCTGATCCGGCACTGAAGAACGGGACGGCCGGGGATTTGCCATCCCCGGCCTCCGGGACCAGGGCGAACCCGAAAGGGCGCGCAAGATGAACACTACCGGGTCCGGCAACCGACAAGTCCCGGGCTTACCTGCTTTCCTGCCCTTCTTTCTGCCACAAACCTCCCGCAATCGAGTGATGTCCATTCCGCCGCAAACCCGCCACGATACGGCGCGGCGGGAACCCTTGCCGCCTCTGCCGATTTCGCCCATGAATGGTTGAAATGCCCCACCCGCCAGATTTCACCACGGAAACCGATGCGGGCGGCCTTGTCGTCGCGCTGTCCGGCCCGCTGCTGGTGGCGACCGCCGGCCCGCTGGACCAGCGGCTGCGCGCGCTCGACCAGCCGATCACCCGGGTCGATCTCGCCCAGGTCACCGCGATCGACACGGTCGGCGCCTGGCTGGTGTGCCGCCTGCTGGGCGACCATGACGCCGAGCTGACCGGTGCCAGCGACGATGCCAGGCGCCTGATCGATGCGGTCGGCCGGGCCGAGTCCGGCGCTCCGGTCAAGCCCGAGCGCCCGTCCGGCCCGATCCGCGTGCTCGCCAGCATCGGCAGCGCGGTCTACGGCATTCGGGGTGGCACGTTCTCGGCCCTCGGCTTCATCGGCTCGACCGTGCTCGCGGTGCGCGACGTCATCCGCCGCCCAAGCCAGTTTCGCGGCAAGGCGCTCGTTCACCAGATGGAACTGGTCGGCATCAACTCGCTCGGCATCATCGCGATGATGAGCTTTCTCGTCGGCATCGTCATCGCCCAGCAGGGCGCGGTCCAGCTCCAGCAGTTCGGCGCCGAGATCTACACGGTCAACCTTACCGGCCGCATCGCGCTCCGCGAACTCGGCATCCTGATGACCGCGATCATGGTCGCCGGCCGCTCCGGCTCCGCCTTCGCCGCCCAGATCGGCACGATGAAGCTGACCGAGGAGATCGACGCCATGCGCACGATCGGCGTCTCGCCGATGGTCGCGCTGGTCCTGCCGCGCGTGTTCGCCGCAATCCTGATGATGCCGCTGCTCGGCTTCGTCTCGGCCATTCTCTCGATCATCGGCGGCGCCACCATCTCGACGCTGACCCTCGACATCCCGTTCATGACCTTCCTGCTGCGCATCCAGGAAGTCGTTCCCCAGCGCGACCTCTGGGTCGGGCTCATCAAGGCGCCGGTGTTCGGCATGATCATCGCGCTGACCGGCTGCTACCAGGGCATGCAGGTCCAGGGCAATTCCGAGGAAGTCGGCTATCGCACCACGCAGGCGGTGGTGCTGGCGATCTTCACCGTCATCGTGCTCGATGCCTTCTTCGCGGTGTTCTTCTCGGAGGTCGGCTGGATATGACCGAGGCCGAGACCGAGGACGACCTGAGCCATGCGACCTTGCCGGTCGAGCGGGACGACGACCATCCCATCGTCATCGAACACCTGCGCAACGTGTTCGGCGAACATGTCGTCCACGAGGACCTCTCGCTCACGGTCGACAAGGGCGAGATCATCGGCGTCGTCGGCGGCTCGGGCACCGGCAAGTCGGTGCTGATGCGCTCGGTGATAGGCCTGCAGTTGCCCGACGCCGGCACGATCCGCGTGCTGGGGCGCGAGATCACCGCCGCCCGGGAAGACAACGACATCGACATCCGCTCGCGCTGGGGCGTGCTGTTCCAGGGCGGCGCCCTGTTCTCGACGCTCACCGTCGCCGAAAACGTGCAGGTGCCGATCAAGGAATTCTACCCGGACATCGCGCCGGCGCTGCTGGACGAAATCGCCCGTTTCAAGGTCATGCTCTCCGGCCTCCCCGCCGAAGCCGCCGCCAAGTATCCGTCCGAACTCTCCGGCGGCATGAAGAAGCGCGCCGGTCTCGCCCGCTCGCTCGCCCTCGATCCCGAGCTCCTGTTCCTCGACGAGCCGACTGCCGGCCTCGACCCGATCGGCGCCGACGCGTTCGACAAGCTGATCCTCGAACTCAAGGAGACGCTGGGCCTCACCGTGTTCCTGATCACCCACGACCTCGACACGCTTCATGCCATCTGCGACCGCGTCGCCGTGCTGGCGGACAGGAAGGTGATCGCCGTCGGCACGATCCCGGAACTGCTGGCCAGCGATCACCCGTGGATCCAGGAATATTTCAACGGGCCGCGCGGCCGCGCCGCCCTCCAGGCCAAGGATTCACCGCCCGGCAAGCCCCGGCCCGGACCCGAGCCGGAACCCGGACACGAGATCGAACAGGAAGACCGCGATGGAAACTAGAGCCAATCACGTCTGGGTCGGTGCCGTCACCCTCGCCTTGCTGGCCGGTCTCGCCGTGTTCGCGATCTGGCTCTCCCACCTCGGCCAGGGCAGCAAGAACGATTACGACATCTTCTTCCGCCAGTCGGTCGATGGCCTGGCCAAGGGAACCGCCGTGTCCTACGCGGGCGTCCCCGCCGGCCAGATCAAGGCGATCGAACTGTGGAAGAAGGACCCCCAGTTCGTCCGCGTCCGCATCTCGATCGACAAGGCCATCCCGATCCTCCAGGGCACCACCGCCACCATCCAGGGCTCGTTCACCGGCGTCTCGCAGATCCAGCTCAACGGCGGGGTCAAGGGCGCCCCGCCGATCGAGGAGCCCGGTCCCGAAGGCGCGCCGGTGATCCCGACCAAGCGGGGCGGGCTGGGCGAACTCCTGTCCAACGCGCCGCTGCTGCTCGAACGCCTGGCGACCCTGACCGAACGGCTGACGCTGCTGCTGTCCGACGAGAACCAGCGGTCGATCAGCCACATCCTCAAGAACACCGACAAGCTCACCGGCGACCTGGCCGAGACCTCGCCGCACCTGCGGCAGACGCTCGCCGAGCTCGACGAGACGCTCAAGCAGGCGACCAGGACGCTGGCCAGTTTCGAGCAGGCCGGCAATTCCGCCAACAAGCTGCTGGGCGAGAACGGGGAATCGCTGGCGAAACAGCTTCGCACCGCGCTCAAGTCGGCCCAGTCCGCGGCCGATGCCCTGCACGACCTCGCCAGCGATGCCCGTCCGGCCGCCAGCCAGTTGAGCCAGAGCACGCTGCCGGCCGCCGAAGCCGCCATCCGCGACTTGCGCGCCACGACCAAGGCGCTGCGCGACGTTACCGAAAAGATCGACAGCCAGGGTGCCGGCTCCGTCCTCGGCGGGCCGAAGCTTCCGGAGTACCAGCCATGACCATGACCCTCCGCCCGCTCCTCGCCGCGTCGCTGCTGCTTCCGCTGGCGGGCTGCATCTCGCTCGGCGGCGGCAAGGCCCCGAAGCAGGTCATGACCCTGACCCCGGAGGCCCGCGCGCCCGTCGGCGCCACCGTCTCCGCGCCGCTCAGCGCCGGGCTGCTGGTGGTCGAGCCGGATACCGACCGCGTGCTCGGCCTGCCGCGCGTGCCGGTCCAGATCGACGACACCCGCGTCGCCTATCTCAAGGATGCGCAATGGGTCGAACGCCCGGCCCGCCTGTTCCGTGCGCTGCTGGCCGAAACCATCCGCGCCAAGGGCAAGCGTCTGGTGTTCGAGGAATCCCAGCCGCTCGCCCGCGAAGTCCTGACCGGCCGCCTGACCGCATTCGGCTACGACGCCCGCAGCCGCTCGGCCGTGGTCCGCTACGATGCGACCCGGGAAAGCGCGGACCATTCGATCCAGACCAGACGGTTCGAAGCCCGGGTCGAGGGGGTCGCCCCGAAGGCCGAGGACGTCGTCCCCGCCCTCAACCGCGCGGCCAACGAGGTGGCGGCGCAGGTGGCGGACTGGGTAGGCCAGGACGGGTCGGGACCCGGCGCGGGCCGGCAGTCCCTGGCGCCGCCCAAATAATGGCTCCGCAAGGGAAAAATTGAAGATTCAGGCTGTCCGGCCGGCCGTTCTGTGGCAGAATGGCACGCGTTGCCGCAGGCCATAAAAAGGACATGCCGCATGAGGAGCAACCATTCGCCGTTCGACGTCAGGCCGATGGCCGGTCCGTTCGGCGCCGAAATCCACGGGCTGGACCTTCATGAAGAGGTCTCGCTCGACCTCGCCCGGGCCATCCTTGCCGAACTCCACCGGTTCAAGGTGCTGGTGTTCCCCGGCCAGCATGTGGACGAGGACGCCTACCTCCGCTTCGGCAAACTCTGGGGCGATCCCATTCATTTCTTCCGCCCGGACATGCGGCTGGGCACCTCGCCGCTGATCATCAAGGTGGCCAACGAAGCCTCCACGCCGGACACCGTGCGCGATCGCACGGTCCAGTGGCATTGCGACGGCAGCTATGAGGAAACGCCGGCCAGCATCACCATGCTGCTGTGCAAGGAGTCACCCTGCGTCGGCGGCGAGACCCTGTTCGCCGATCTCCAGGCTGCCCACGATGCCCTGCCGGCCGAACTGCGCCGGATGATCGGCTCGCTCTCGGTCTGGCACCGGCTCCAGGGCGCCCCGCGGATGCCGGAGGAGCGCGGGATGGAGCCGCTGCCGCCCTCCGCCACGGCCGATGAAACGCTGCCGGACGAGAGCCAGGCCCCCCGGTTTCTCTTCCCCCTGGTCAAGGTCCACCCGCTGACCGGCCGCCGCGCCCTCTATCTCTCCGGCACCGCCAATACGGTCGAAGGCTGGGACGAGGACCTGAGCCAGGACTTCATCGTCGCGCTGCGCAAGCACTCGGTCCGCGCGGAGTTTCGCCAGCAGGTCAAGGCCCGGGTGGGCGACCTCGTGATGTGGGACAATTTCGCCGTCCAGCACAGCGCGACGCCGATCGAGTATTCCGACGAGGACGGCAAACGCCGCCTCCTCCACCGCATCAGCGTTCGCGGCCTCCCCGTCTTCTGCCGCGAAGTGCTGCAACCCGCCTGATCGTGGCGAATCCCGTCAGGCGGGATTGACCCGCTCGGCAAACCGCTTGCGCAGCTTCGCCAGCTTCGGCGGGATCGTCGCCAGGCAGTAAGGATTACCGCGCCCCTGCTCTTCCCAGTAGCGCTGGTGATAGTCCTCGGCCGGATACCAGGTCGCCGGGCCTTCGATCGTCGTCACCACCGGCCTGTCGTGCTCGGCCTGCGCCCGCGTGATCGCCGCTTCGGCTTCCGCCCGCGTCACCTCGCCGCCGAGGAAGATCGCCGAGCGATACTGGGTGCCGACATCGTTGCCCTGCCGGTTGAGCTGAGTCGGGTCATGCGTCACCATGAACACGTCGAGCAGGTCCGCCAGCGCCAGCACCGCCGGGTCGTAGACCACGCGGATCGCCTCGGCATGGCCGGTCGTCCCCGAACAGACCGCCTTGTAGCTCGGGTCCGGCACCGTCCCGCCGATATAGCCGCTTTCCACCTCACTGACCCCCTTGAGGTCGCGAAACACCGCCTCGGTGCACCAGAAGCAGCCCCCCGCCACGATCGCCTCAGCCATGCCATGTCCTTTCAAGTCCGCGCCGAACCCCCAAGATAGGCGCGCCCGCTGGACTTGCCAGCCCACCCACCATACATCCCCGCGCATGTCGGACCGCACCCTCACCGTCGCCGCCCTGCAACTGCCGCTTGGAAGCGAGGACGAGCAGGCCAATATCGCCGCCGTCGCCGCCCTGGTCGAACAGGCCGCGGGGCGCGGGGCGCAGGTGATCCTGCCACCCGAACTGTTCTCCGGCCCTTATTTCTGCACGGTCGAGGACGAAGCCCTGTTCGCGCTCGCCCGCCCGGTCGCCGAGCACCCATCGGTGCTCGCCATGCAGGGCTTGGCGAAGTCGCTCGATGTCGCCATCCCGACCAGCATCTTCGAGCGCGACGGCCACCACTACTACAACACCCTGGCGATGATCGCCCCGGGCGGCGAGATCATGGGCACCTACCGCAAGAGCCATATCCCCGACGGCCCGGGCTACGAGGAAAAGTACTACTTCCGCCCCGGCAACACCGGCTTCAGGGTGTGGAACGTGTTCGGCACCACGATCGGCGTCGGCGTCTGCTGGGACCAGTGGTATCCCGAAGCAGCACGCGCCATGGCCCTGATGGGCGCCGAAGCCCTGTTCTATCCGACCGCCATCGGCTCCGAACCCTATGACGCCGATCTCGACACCAGCCGCATGTGGCGCCGCGCAATGATCGGCCACGCCGTCGCCAACTGCATGCCGGTGATTGCCGCCAACCGCATCGGCGAGGAAGGAAATGGGGCAAGCGCCGCCGCCTTCTACGGCCACAGCTTCATCGCCGACGAATGGGGCGATCTCGTCGCCGAATTCGGCGCGTTGGAAACCGGCACCCTGGTCGCCACGCTCGACCTCGACCGTGCCCGCACCCACCGCGCCGGCATGGGCTTCTTCCGCGATCGCCGCCCCCAGCTCTACGCCCGCCTGTGCGAGGACATCTGACCGCACCGGCGCCCTGGCGCTACCTGATCGCGCTCGGCTCGAACCGCCGCCACCCCCGCCACGGCGATCCGCGCCAGGTGCTCGCCGCCGCCCTGGCCACCCTGGCCGGGACCGTCACCGTCGTCGCCGCTGCCCCGACCGTGGCCAGCCCCGCCCTCGGCCCCTCCCGCCGCCGCTATGCCAACACCGCCGCGGTGATCGAAACCCCGCTCGCCCCGCCGGCCCTGCTCGCCGATCTCAAGCGGATCGAATGCGCTTACGGCCGCCGCCCCGGCCAGCGCTGGGGCGCCCGCGTGCTCGATCTCGACATCGTCCTGTGGGAAGGAGGGCGCTGGCGCGGCGGCGCCCGCCGCGCATGGCTGCAAATTCCCCACCCGCACTACCACAGGCGCGGTTTCGTCCTCACCCCCGCCGCCCGCATCGCCCCGCGCTGGCGCGACCCGGACACCGGCCTGCGCCTCGTCCACCTCGCCCACCGCCTCGCCCGCAACGCTTGACCTCGCCCCGCACCCTGCCTAAGCGACCCCGACCTTGACCGCGACGCACTCGCGCCGCCCCGGGGGCCCATAGCTCAGTCGGTAGAGCAACTGACTTTTAATCAGTAGGTCGCTGGTTCGAACCCAGCTGGGCTCACCATTTTGGCCATCGGCATTCACGATCGCGACGTGCGACGAATGTCCCGCTTGAGCGGATGGCGAGCGAGGGGAAAGCCCGGAAGGGGCTGCGGACGCCGTCAACGAACGGGAGTGGCCCGGCTAGCGCGCAACGCCCGGCTAGGGCGTGACCATGACAGTCGCGGCGAAACTGGACGACACCGGCTCAGCTCTCCAGCTGGCGCAGCAGCGAGCGCACGTCGCCGTCCATGTCGGCATCCCGCGTGCGCAGGTCTTCGATCAGGCGGACGGCGTGGATCACGGTCGAGTGGTCGCGGCCGCCGAACTTGCGGCCGATTTCCGGGTAGGAGCGCGGGGTGAGCACTTTGGCGAGGTACATCGCCACCTGGCGCGGGCGGACGACGGCGCGGGCGCGGCGTTTGCTGGCCATTTCCGTGCGGTCGACCCGGTAGAACTGGCAGACGGTGCGCTGGATCTCGTCGATGGTGATGCGCTTGCGGTTGGCCGAGAGAATGTCGGTCAGCTGTTCCTCGGCGAGCGAGAGGCTGATCGCCTGGCCGGTGAGCTGGGCATAGGCGATCAGCTTGTTGAGGCCGCCGACGAGTTCGCGGACGTTGCGGTTGATCGTGCGGGCGAGGAACTCGATGACGTCGGCCGGGACCTGGGCGGGCGCGGCGAAGCGCTGGAGGCGGTGTTCGAGGATCTGGCGGCGCAGTTCGATGTCGGCCGGCTGCATGTCGGCGACGAGGCCCATCGACAGGCGGGAGAGCAGGCGGGGTTCGACCCCGTCCAGTGCCTGGGGCGCGCGGTCGGCGGCGAACACCAGGCGTTTGCCTTCGGCGAGCAGGGCATCGATCGTGTAGAGCAGTTCTTCCTGGGCACTGGCTTTGCCGATGATGAACTGGATGTCGTCCACCAGCAGGAGGTCGAAGCCGCGCAGGCGGGACTTGAACTCGATCATCTGGTTCTGGCGGAGCGCCTGGACGAATTCGACCATGAAGCGTTCGGCCGAGCAGTAGAAGATGCGGGCGCGCGGGTGATTGGCGAGGAAGGCGTGGCCGATGGCGTGGAGCAGGTGGGTCTTGCCCTGGCCGGTGGCGGCCTTGAGGTAGAGCGGCGAGAACTGCGGCACTTCGAGCGCCGCCATGCGCTGGGCGGCGTTGCAGGCGAGCACGTTGGCGGCGCCGGTGACGAAGCTGGCGAAGGTCAGCGAAGGGTCGAGGCCGATCGAGCCAAGGCCGATGGAATCGGCATCGAGGCTGTCAGCCGGGGCGGCAGCGGCGGCGAAGCCCATGGTCCGGCCGTCGGCCGGGTCGTTGGCCGGGCGCCGGCCCGATCCCTGGACGGTGGACTGCCCGCCACCCTGGCCGACGCGCAGCTCGGTCAGGTTGCGGCGGCCGGGGTGGACCAGGACGCGGACGTGCCGAACTTCCGAGCGGGCGATCTTCCAGGCGAGCGACAGGCGATCGGCGAAGCGATCAGCCACCCAGTTCGCGGAAAATTCCGTCGGCAGATAGAGATCGAGGGTGCCGGTTTCCTTGCAGAAGCGGCCAAGCTGGATCGGGCGGATCCACTGGGTGTGAAGCTGCTGGCCGAGATCCTTGCGCAGGCCCTGGCTGATATCCGCCCAGTCGGCGGCAAGGTCCAGCGCTTCCTGTTCTTCCGCTTCGCGCGCCATCCCGGATTTGCCCCTCATCTGCCCCATGTTTGCCGCGACCGGTTCAAGCTTGCCTGTGGAAACCATGCCAGTCACTCTTGCCCCCGATCTGCATTATCCGTCTACGGGATGAACCGACGATCCGGGGTGGTTGATCGCTGGAAACAGGTGTCCCGTCACGGAAAACCGATTGGCTCCCCGCGGCGGTGATGCTGCATCCAGAAAATGAACCCCCCGGGGTCTGTCGTTCCCCGGTGAAACGGTTCTAGGGACGATCGGGCACCCGAGGCAAGGGCGCCGCCCGCAAAAAAACTGAAATAAATAGCCTTGACAGCGGGGGGGGCGGCGGAATTCCGAATTTGCCATCAATTATTTGATTTTCATGGAAATTTTTAATTGCGGCGATGCGAATCGCGATGTTTCCGTGACATGGTAAATCCGGGCGGATGACAGCTCTGCGACGAAGGTATGACAAACGAAAATGGCCGGCGGGAGAGCCCGCCGGCCATGTTCCGTTTTCGTCCCCGGTTTCTTCGCGATGCAGCGAATCGGGTGCAGTGCGGCAGGCGCCGGGAAGGCGCCGGCGCCCCTCCGCTCAGAGAGCGGCGACGCGCTTGGTCAGGCGCGAAAGCTTGCGCGAGGCCGTATTGGCGTGAAGCACGCCACGGGCCACGCCCCGGGCCAGTTCGGGCTGGGCCGCCGCCAAAGCCTCTGCAGCCCCCGCCTTGTCCCCGCCGTCGAGCGCCGCTTCGACCTTCTTGACGAAAGTGCGGATGCGCGAAAGGCGATTGCCGTTGATCAGGGCGCGGTTCTCGTTGCGACGGATGCGTTTGCGGGCTTGCGGCGTATTGGCCATATCTGTCCTCTGTCGGGCCGCGAGGGCCGGAAATTGCGTGCTGGATAGGTTTTGACGGCAGGGAATGCCCCACCGGAAAGCGGCGCCCTTAACCGCGGGGCGACGAATCGTCAAGGTGAAGTGGCTCTGGGGCCGAGGCCGTTTCATTTTGCAGGAGCAGAGCCGGGGATTTACCATCCCCGGGCCCCGGTGGCCTGGTCCGTCACGCACCGTGCCAGCGTGGCGCTGTTCCACGAAGCGGCTTCAAGGCCTGCGGCGCATGAGACCTGACCTGACGCCGAGACAGGCCGACATCAGGTTCACCGGGGTCCGGGGATGGTAAATCCCCGGATTACCTTGATTTTTCCAGGCTGCCACGATTGCTCAGGCGCGCCAGATCTCCATGCAGAAGCGGTCGATCTCGCGTTCGAGCGCCTGGCCTTCGGGGGCGCCCTGGTGCCCGGTGTGAGTGCCGGCTTCGAGGATATAAAGCTCGGCCGGGACCCCGGCGGCGCGCAAGGCCCAGTGCATGCGCACCGCGTTGGACAGGAACAGGTCGCGCGTGCCCGAGCTGATCAGGGTCGGCGGGAAGCCGGCGGTGAAATCGCCGTTGAGCGGCGAGAGATAGGGGTGGGTGAGGTCGTGGCCGGCGGCGTAGAGCAGGTTGGCCGGCATCAGGCTGCGCACCAGGCAATTGTCGAGGCCGAGGTTGGCCTGGAAGCTGTCTCCCGCTTCGGTGAGATCGACTTCGGGCGTGTTGAGCACGCAGCCGCCGGGCAGCGGCAGGCCTTCGTCGCGGGCACGCAGGATCATGGCGGCGGCGAGGTTGCCGCCGGCGGACAGGCCGCTGACGACGATCTTTTCCGGGCGATGGGTTTCGAGCAGGGCGCGGTAGGCGGCCAGGCAATCGTCGAGCGCGGCGGGATAGGGGTGCTCCGGCGGCATGCGGTAATCGGGCGCCCTGGTGAGCACGCCGCGGCTCTTGGCGGTGAGGCTGCCCATGACGCGGCAGGTCTCGCCGCGACCGAGGATGAAGCCGCCGCCGTGGATGTCGAGCAAGGCGCAACCGGCGGGCGCCCTGGGGCTGGCCGGCTGATACTGGTAGACCGTGACCGGGCCGAGCTGGATTTCGCTGGTGGTGATGCCGGTCGCTTCGGGGAATGCCCGCACCATCGCCAGCAGCCGGGATTCCTCGACCTCGAGATGGTCGTGCCAGGCGGCCGGGTCGTCATGCGGGGGGAACGCCGCCATGGCGATCGGCGGATAGGCGATCGCGTTGAAGCGGGCCCGTTCGCTCAGCGAGGCGGGAAGCGGCAAGGTGCGGGCGGGGACATTCAGCGTGCCTTCGGCGTTCATTTGGCTCTCCGGTTGCGGTTATCGCTGGCAGCGCGGGCACCAGAACGTGCTCCGGCCGCCCTGGACGGTGCGGGTGATCGTGCCCTTGCAGGCGGGTGTCAGGCAAGCCTGGCCCTCGCGGCCATAGACCCGCCAGTTGGCGGCGAAATAGCCCAGTTCGCCATTGGGCTGGGCATAGTCGCGGATGGTCGAGCCGCCGGCGGCGATCGATTCGGCCAGCACGTCGCGGATGACGGGAACCAGGCGGCGGATCTCCGCCGGCTTGAGCGAGCCGGCTTCGCGCATGGGGCTGACGCGGGCGCGGTGGAGGGCTTCGCAGACATAGATGTTGCCGAGGCCGGCGACCACGCGCTGGTCAAGCAGGAGCGGCTTCACCGGCGCGATGCGGTGGGCAAATGCCGCGGCCAGGTGCCTGGCGGTGAGATCCTCGCCGAGCGGCTCGGGTCCGAGGGCGGCGAACGGTGAAAAGGCATCGAGCGCGGCAGTGTCCACCAGGTCGACCGAGCCGAAGCGGCGGGCGTCGTTGAGCGCCAGGCGCGCGCCGGAGGCGGTTTCGAGGAGGAGGTGGTCATGGCGGTCCGGCGTTTCCGGTTCGATCCGCCAGCGGCCCGACATGCCGAGGTGGAAGACCATGGTCTGGTCGCGATCGGTGTGGATCAGGCCGTATTTCGCGCGGCGGCCGAGGCCGGTGACGGTGGCGCCGGTCAGCGCCTGGACGAGATCGACGGGGAACGGGCGGCGCAGGTCCGGGCGGTTGACGGCGACCCGGGCCAGGCGCTGGCCCTTGAGCACGCGTTCGAGGCCTCGGACGGTCGTTTCTACTTCGGGGAGTTCCGGCATGGGCCTGCTCTACCACCCTTTGCCCCGGCGGCAATTCCTCCTAAGGCAGCGGCCATGAGCGAAAGTGAAACCGTGTCGTTCGGCTACGAGGAAGTGGCCGCTACCGAGAAGGTCGCGCGGGTGGGCGCGGTGTTTTCCAGCGTCGCGCGCAAATACGACGTGATGAACGACGCGATGTCGGTCGGCATGCACCGGCTGTGGAAGGACCAGTTCGTGCGGCGGGTGAAGCCGCGCCGTGGCGAGGCGATCCTCGACATGGCCGGGGGGACCGGGGACATCGCCTTCCGCCTGGCGAAGTCCGGCGCGGAGGTGACGGTCTCCGATATCAACCAGGACATGCTCGATGTCGGCATGGAGCGCGCGGAGAAGCGCGGCATCACCGGGCTGGCATGGTCCTGCCAGAATGCCGAGGTGCTGGATTTTCCGGACCGGACGTTCGATGCCTATACGATCGCGTTCGGCATCCGCAACGTGACCCATATCGACCGGGCGCTGGCCGAAGCCCATCGCGTCCTGCGGCATGGCGGGCGGTTCTTCTGCCTGGAGTTCTCGACGACGACCTGGCCGGGGTTCCGCGAGGTCTATGATGCCTATTCGCACAAGCTGGTGCCGAAAATCGGCCAGGCGATCGCCGGGGATGCCGATTCCTATCGCTACCTGATCGAATCCATCCGGCGGTTTCCGACGATGCCGGAATTCGAGAAGATGGTGCGTGCGGCGGGCTTTGCGCAGACGAAGGTCGAGCCGATCCTCGGCGGGCTGGTGGCGATCCACAGCGGGTGGAAGATTTAGTGACCACTCCCACGAGGCACATTTTCCGCCTGCTGAAGTGGGGGCGCACTCTCGCGCGGCACGGGGCGTTGCGGATCATCGAGGACGGGGTGAATACCCCTGCCCCGGTGCGGCGCCTGTGCAAGATCGCGCGGGCCGGAACGGTGCAGCCGAAGCTGCCGGACTATGCCGGGGCGTTTCGGGCCTGCGGGCCGGCGGCGATCAAGCTCGGGCAGACGCTGGCGACGCGGCCCGACATCGTTGGCGAGGAGGCGGCGCGCAACCTGCTCTCGTTGCAGGACAGCCTGCCGCCGGTCGATTTCTCCGCCATCCGGGCCGAGATCGAGGCGAGTTTCGCCCGGCCGCTGAGCGATCTCTATGCCTCGATCGAGGAAACGCCGATCGGCGCGGCGTCGATCGCGCAGGTCCATCGGGCGGTGACCCGCGACGGGCGGACGGTGGCGGTCAAGGTGCTGCGGCCGGGGATTCGCGAGCGGTTCGCCCGCGATATCGAGACCTATGAGTGGGCGGCGGCGCATCTGGAGGCCTTTGGCGGCGAGGCGGCGCGGCTGCGGCCACGGCTGATCGTCGCCAACTTCAAGCGCTGGACGCTGCGCGAGCTGGACCTGCGGCGCGAAGCCGCTTCGGCCTCCGAGCTGGCCGAGGTCATGGGCGGGGTGCAGGGCTATCGCATTCCCGCCGTTGACTGGGACCGGACCAATGGCCGGGTGATGACGCTGGAATGGATCGACGGGATCAAGGTCTCAGACCATGCCGCGCTGGTGGCGGCCGGGCACGACCTGCCGAGGATCGCGCGCAATCTCGTCATCGCCTTCCTGACCCAGGCGATCCACGCCGGGTTCTTCCATGCCGACATGCACCAGGGCAACCTGTTCATCGAACCCGACGGCGGCATCGTCGCCATCGATTTCGGCATCATGGGGCGGATCGACCGGCGGGCGCGGGTCTGGCTGGGGGAGATCATCTGGGGGCTCAACACCGGCAATTACCGGCGTGTGGCGGAAATCCACTTCGAGGCGCAATATGTGCCGAGCTATCATTCGATCGACGAGTTCACCACGGCGCTGAGAGCCGTCGGCGAGCCGATGCGGGGCAAGCCGGTGCACGAGCTTTCGGTCGGGCAGATGCTCGACGGGCTGTTCGCCATCACCCGCGATTTCGACATGCAGACCCAGCCGCACCTGCTGCTGCTGCAGAAGACGATGGTGATGGTCGAGGGCCTGGCCACCGCGCTCGACCCCAGGATCAACATGTGGAACGTGTCCGGCCCGTTCGTTTCGGAATGGATGCGCGACGAGCTGGGGCCGGAAGCCTTGCTTGCCGACCGGCTGCGGCTGGATGTGCAGACCCTGCTGCGGGTGCCGGACCTGGTGCGGCGGATGGAGGACCTGTTCCCGCCGAAGGGCGGCGCGCCGGAGTCCCCTCCCCTGCCGGACGTGCCGCTGGTCTGGGATCGTGGTAAACGGTTTGTGAACCCTTGGGTCGCATATCCGCTGACGGCGCTGCTCGGGGGGCTGGTGGCATGGCTGGCGATTCATCTTCAGGCGGGATTGTAGGGGCGGACCGGTTCGCCGGCTGGCCGCAAGCCCGGGCGCGGGCGCTCCTGCTCGCGGTCGTGCTGCTGCTGGGGCTTTCGGCCTGGGTGCCGCTGACGGTCGGGCGGGGCGAGGTGGCGAAGCCGCCGGCGCTGGCCGGACCGGGGGCGGCGGCCAAGGCGCGGCCGCGCGACGAAGACCTGAAGCTCTACGACATCGCCATTGCCCGGATCAGGCGCGGCGAGAATTATTACGCCTTCATCGCCGAGGAACATCGCAAGGCGCACTATCCGCTGCGGCCCGGGGTGGCGGTGCGGCTGCCGACGCTGGCCTATATCGATGCGGCGCTCGGCGTCTCCGGCGAAGGTTCTGCACCGCTGGCGAGCGGGGCGGCGATCGCGCTGATGCTGGGGGTGCTCTGGGCCTGGTGGGGGCGGCTCGACTTCGAATTGCGGGGGTTCGAGCCACGACAGGCCGGGCGGCTGCGGCGGATGGCGATGGCGCTCCTGTTTCTCGGCGCCTCTCTGGGGCTGAACCGCTACTATTTCGTGCTCCACGAACTGTGGGCGGGGATGCTGGTGGCATTGGCGATCGGCCTGCATCGGCCGGAGGGGCGGGGTGGCCGATGGCTGGCAGCGTGGCTGGCCGCCGCGCTGGCGCTGGCGATCCGCGAGCATGTCGCGCCCTTCGTGCTGCTGCTGGCGGCTTTTGCGGCATGGCGGCGGGCCTGGCCGGAAATGGCGGCCTGGCTGGGGCTGCTCGTCCTGTTCGCCTTCGGACTGGCGATGCACCTGCAGCTGATCGCGGCGGTGACCTTGCCGGGCGACCCGGTCGGGCCGAGCTGGCTGGCCATGCGCGGGCTCGGCGGGTGGCTGTCCGACGTCGTGCTGTCGAGCAACTTGCGGTTCCTGCCGCATTGGGCGGCGGGGCCGCTGGTCATGCTGATGGTTCTGGGGTTCGCCGGATGGCGCAGCGGGCTGGGCGCGTTCTTGACGCTGCTCTATCTCGGCTACGGGCTGCTGTTCATGATCGCCGGGCGGGACGACAATTTCTACTGGGGGGCGGTCATCGCGCCGGGAATGTTCGCCGGCCTGGCGTTTGCGCCGATGGCGCTGGCTTCGCTGGTGCGTCGATCAGCGGCGTAGCGGAATATTCAGCGGCTTCTTCGGCCTGGGCGCGGTTTCGGGATCGAACGGGCGCCCCTTGCCGGGGCCGACCTTGCCGGTCAGCTGGTATTCGATCCAATCGGCATAGTCGAACCGACCATAGTCGACGACGTTGATCTCGCGCTCGATCACCCGCGCCGGCACGCCGGCGGCGACGCAGCGGGCGGGGACATCCTCGGTCACCATCGCACCGGCGCCGATGACGCATCCGTCGCCGATGGTCACCCCCGGCATGATCGCCGCCCCGCCGCCGATGAAACAGCGGGCGCCGATGCGGATGGGCGAGACGGAACCATCGGGCCGGCGGGCGACAAGGAGGGTCTTGAAGGCGATCAGGGTCTTTTCGCCGACGACGATCGACGGGCCGGGACCAGTGACGACGCGGGAAGACAGCGAGATCGTCGCCGTGGGGTCCATGACGAGGCCGCGGAACCGCGCGAGGTAGCGGCGGCGCAGGCCGAGGACGAAAAGGCGGAACTTTCGCAGATCCCGGAACGAAATGAGCGCCAACGACGACTCCCGCCAAATTGCAATCGGTTGTCAGGTTGGTTATGCCGGTTGCCATGAAAAAGCTACCCGCTGGACGCACATTGCCGCGCAGTTTTGCTCAACGCCTGACCGACCTGCTAAGGCGGCGGGTGTGGGGCATCGCCATTCCGAAATCGGTCTGGGTGGCACCGACGGCGCTGATCGACCGCACGCATCCGGAAGGCATTCACCTCGGCGAGGACTGCGTGATCGAACACGAGGCGGTGGTGCTGGCGCATGACCGGACGCGCGGCCTGTCCATCGACACCTGGGTGGGCGCCCGCTGCCACCTGGGTGCGCGCTCCATCGTCATGCCGGGCGTGCGGATCGGCGATGATTGCGTGATCGAGCCCGGAGCAGTGGTTTCGCGCGACCTGCCGGCGGGATCGCGGGTTCGCGGCAATCCGGCGCGGATCGTCGAGGCGGGCGAGCGATAACCAATGCCGCCTTGCGCGATGCCGCCGCGCCCGACACGGACCTGGCGGGGGCGCCGGGGCGGAGCGTGCGGGTGGTGTTGAAGCTGGCCGGTTAGGCCATTGCGCGCTGGGCTGCGGCGGGGCACAAGCCGGGGCATGTTGGGCAAGCGTGTTCTCCTGATCGTCGGCGGCGGGATCGCCGCATACAAGGCCTGCGAACTGGTGCGGCTGATCCGCCGCGAGGGGGCTTCGGTGACCTGCGTGCTGACCAGGGGCGGCAGCGAGTTCGTCACCGCGATGTCGCTGGCGGCGCTTTCGGAAAACCCGGTGCATACGAGCCTGTTCGACCTCAAGAACGAAGTCGAGATCGGGCATATCCAGCTTTCGCGCCAGTGCGACCTGGTGGTGGTGTGCCCGGCGACTGCGGACCTGATGGCGCGAATGGCGGCGGGGATCGCCGACGACCTGGCGACGACGGTGCTGCTGGCGACGGACAAGCCGGTGCTGGCGGTGCCGGCGATGAACGTGCGGATGTGGCAGCATGCGGCAACCGTGCGCAATGTGGCGCGACTGCGGGCCGATGGCGTGCGGGTGCTGGAGCCGGACGAGGGCATGATGGCCTGTGGCGAGTTCGGCCCCGGGCGGCTGCCCGAGCCGGGGGCGGTGATCGGGCATATTCGCGGAATGCTTGCGGGGCCGGCCTCGGGGCCGCTGGCCGGGCGGCATGTGCTGGTGACGGCGGGGCCGACGCAGGAGGCGATCGATCCGGTGCGCTTTATCGCCAACCGTTCTTCCGGCCAGCAGGGGTTTGCGATTGCTGCGGCGGCAGCCGAGGCGGGCGCGCGGGTGACGCTGGTGGCCGGGCCGGTCAACCTGTCGACGCCGATGGGGGTGGACCGGGTGGACGTCGAATCCGCGCGCGACATGGCGGCGGCGGTGGATGCGGCCCTGCCCGCCGATGTCGCGGTGATGGTGGCGGCAGTGGCCGACTGGCGGCCGGCGGATTGCGGCGGGACCAAGATCAAGAAGCGGCCCGGCGAAGGGCCGCCGGCACTGGCGCTGGTGGAGAATCCGGATATCCTGGCGGGACTGGGGCATTCGGACCGGAAGCCGGGCCTGCTGATCGGCTTTGCGGCGGAGACCGACCGGGTGCTGGAACATGCGGCGGACAAGCTCACGCGCAAGGGGGCGGACTGGATCGTCGCCAACGATGTTTCGGGTGACGTGATGGGGGGCACGCGCAATACCGTGCATATCGTCACATCGGCGGGGGTCGAGAGCCTGCCGGAGATGGCCAAGGATGCGGTGGGGACCGCGCTGGTTGAAAGGATTTGGCGTGCACTCGCTTGAGGAAATTCCCGTCCGGGTCATGCGGCTGGCGCATGGCGACGGGCTGCCGTTGCCGGCTTATGCCACCGAGGGCGCAGCCGGGATGGACGTGGTTTCGGCCGAGGACGTGACGCTGGCGCCGGGCGCGCGCCATGCGGTGGCGACCGGATTGGCAGTGGCGATCCCGCCGGGGTTCGAGATCCAGGTGCGGCCACGCTCCGGCCTTGCCCTGAAGCACGGGATCAGCGTGCCGAACACGCCGGGGACGATCGACAGCGATTACCGCGGCGAGTTGAAGGTGATCATGATCAACCTCGGCAGCGAACCGTTCGACATCCGGCGGGGGGACCGGGTGGCGCAGCTGGTGCTGGCGCCGGTGACGCGGGCGAACTGGCTGGAAGTGGACGCGCTGGACGAGACGGCACGGGGTGAAGGCGGGTTCGGATCGACGGGTGGAGTGGCGGCTTTGGGAAGCTAGCCGCGGGTACGGGGGCGCGATGGGGGTCATTTCCAGTCTGGCGGGCATGGCGCTGATCCTCGGGCTGGCGATGCTGCTGAGCGAGGACCGGCGGGCGATCCGGCTGCGGGTGGTCGGTGCGGCGCTGGCGCTGCAGGCGGGGTTTGCCGTGCTGGTACTCTATGTGCCGGCCGGGAATGCCGCATTGCAGGCGGTTTCCGGTGGTGTGGCGGCCTTGCTCGGCCATGCCCATGCGGGGGTGGTCTTCCTGTTCGGGCCGCTGGCGAGGCCGGAGATCGGCGGGGCGAGCTTTGCCATCGCGGCGCTGCCGACCATCGTGTTCTTCGCGACGCTGATCGGCATTCTCCAGCATCTGGGCGTGATGGGCTGGATGGTGCGGCGGATCGGCGGGGCGCTGGAACTGGTGACCGGGATCAGCCGGGTGGAATCGCTGGGGGCGGCGGGCCAACGTGTTCGTCGGCCAGTCGGAGGCGCCGCTGGCGATCCGGCCCTATCTGGCAGGGCTCACCCGGTCGCAGCTGTTTTGCGTGATGACGGTGGGGCTGGCGGGGGTCGCAGGGACGATTCTCGCGGCTTATGCCGGCATCGGGATCAGGATCGACTATCTGGTGGCGGCTTCCTTCATGTCGGCGCCGGGCGGGATCGCCATGGCGAAGATCGTGCTGCCTGACCCGGTGGGGTTGCATGACCAGCCCGACGATCGGGTGGACCTGCACGCCGGGGAGCGATCAGCAAACTGGATCATGGCGGCCGGCGAAGGGGCGCAGACCGGGGTGCGGCTGGCGGTGGCGGTCGGCGCGATGGTGCTGGCGTTCGTTGCGCTGGTTTCGCTGGCCAATGGCATGCTGGCCTGGCTGGGCGGGGTGATCGGCTGGCCGGGGCTTTCGTTGCAGTTGGTGCTGGGCTGGCCGTTTGCCGGGCTGTTCCGGCTGATCGGGGCGCCGGACTGGGGGCAGGCGCAGGCGGCGGGCGCGATGTTCGGGACCAAGCTGGTGCTCAACGAATTCGTCGCCTTCATCGATCTGGCGCAGGCCCGGGCACTTTCGGCGCGGACGGTGGCGGTGGTGACGTTCGCCTTGTGCGGGTTTGCCAATTTTTCCTCGATCGCCATACAGATGGCGGTGACCGGGGGGCTGGCGCCGAACCAGCGCGGCGAGATCGCCCGGCTGGGGCCACGCGCGCTGGCGGCGGCGAGCCTGGCAAACCTGATGAGCGCGGCCTGGGCGGGGCTTTGCCTGGCATGAGCGGCTGGGCGCGGCGGCATCCGATGGCGGCGCTGTTCGGCGCGGTGCTGCTGGGCATGGCGGTGATGGTTTCGGCCTTGCGCTGGCGGATGTGGCTGGCGCCGGCGCCCCCGACCGCCGGGCCGGTGGCGGGGGCAGACGACCGCGAGCAGGCGGCGTTTCACTTGTGCGGGCACAAGTGGCACGACGACTGCGTGGTCGATGGCGACACGATCCACTATCGTGGCGACAGGATCCGCGTAGCCGACATCAACGCGCCCGAGGTGAGCGAGCCGCAGTGCGATTCCGAACTGGACCTCGGCGAGCGGGCGACCGACCGGATGCTGGCGCTGCTCAATGGCGGGCGATTTACCCTGGTGCCGCTGCCGGACCGGGACGAGGACAAGTATGGCCGCAAGCTGAGGACGATCACGCGCGGCGGGGAGAGCCTGGGGATGGTGCTGGTGCGCGAAGGGCTGGCGGAGAGATGGCGCGGGTTTCGGCGGGACTGGTGCGGCTGATCAGGCGGCGCGGCCCAGACGACGGGTGCCGGTGAGAAACAGGGCGAAGGCGACGAGAGCGATGGCGGCGCTGACGAGCAAGGGCATGGCGGGCATGTATGCCAGAGCGCGGGGGCCGGTGAAGCGGGCGAAGACGCCGGCATAGAGCGGCGGGCCGATGATCTGGGCGACGCCGTTGACCGCCTGGGTGGCGCCCTGGAGTTCACCCTGGCGGCGGGCGCCGACAGCGCGGCTGTTCATCGCCGCGATCGAGGGCTGGATGAAGCCCTGGAGGCTGCCGATGGCGATGGCGATGCCGACCATGACCCAGCCATGGGCGAGGTGGTAAAGCACGGCCGAGACGCAGACACCGGCGATGCCGAGCAGGACGGCGCGCTTCTCGCCGATTTTCGGGGCGAGGACGCGCAGGCCGAGGCCCTGGACGAGGGCGCTGGTCAGGCCGACCATGGCGAGGCCGAGGCCGACTTGGCGCTGGTCGAAATGGTAGGCCTCCATGGCGAAGTAGGACCAGATCGCCGGATAGACGATGTGCGCGAGTTGCCAGGTGGCGAGCGCGGCGACGAACCAGATGACGGCGCTGCTCTGGCCGCGCAAGGCCTTGAGCGCGCTGAAGGCGTTGGCCTGTCGCAGATCGAACGGGCGGCGGTTTTCCGGGGCCAGGCTTTCGCGCAGGAAGACGAGGCCGAACAGGAAGTTGGCAAAGGCGAGCACGGCGGCGGCGTGGAACGGGGCGCGATCGCTGATGGTCGAGAGGAAGCCGCCGGCGGCGGGGCCGACGATGAAGCCGAGGCCGAAGGCCATGCCCATCAGGCCGAAGCTCTGTGCCCGCTTATCCGGCGGGGTGACATCGGCGATATAGGCATAGGCGGCGGAGAAACTGGCGCCGGTGATCCCGGCGACGATGCGGCCGACGACCAGCCACCAGAACACCGGGGCATAGCCCTGGATCGAATAGTCGATCGCCATGGCGAGCACGCTCGCAAGCATGACCGGGCGGCGGCCGAAACGGTCCGAAAGATTGCCGATGACCGGGGCGAAGAGGAACTGCATCGCGGCATAGCCGGCGCCGAGCCAGCCGGCATAGACCGCGGCGGTATCGAGCGGGACCTGGGCGAGGCCCATGATCAGGCGCGGCAGCACCGGGATGACGATGCCGAAGCCGAGCATGTCGATGAGCACGATGGCGAACACGAAGCCAAGCGAGGCGCGATGCGGCACGGTGATTCCCCCGTCCATTTCGCTTGTCGAAATGGACCATAAACAGACTCCTGGCGGCCTTCGCTGCCTTGGCGGACAGGCTGTTGCACGGGAAGCCAACGGGGGCAACAGAGAGTGAAGTTGTCACGTGAATTGAGGAACAAAATTCAAGACAATTTTATCATATTTCCAATACTTACTGGCCATACCTCACAAATCTGCGTTTCCGCGAACTTCTGGAACGTTGCCCACGCGAGGCATGGAGAGTCTCGCGGTGCGGGAGGGCGGGGGTTGGGCGAACTGGCTGACGGTGACAAAGAGCGGCGGCGAGGCTGACAGATGCGGCGGGAGTAGGAAAGCCGGGAGCGAACGCGCCCCGACTCACCGCGCCAGTTCGACGGCCACGCCGAAATCGCCGGCCACCCAGGCCGCATCGGTGGTCAGCGCAACGGCGTTCAGTTCCATGGCCAGGGCGAGGCAGGCGCGGTCCCCCAGCGACAGCCCCAACGCTCGCGTGGCATTGCGCAAGGCGCCGGCGCGCAGGGCTTGCGCGGTATCGAAATCACGGACATCGAGATCGAGGTCGGCCAGGCTTTCCTGGATGACGGGATCGGGAACGCCGCGCTCGGACAGCTTGGCGACGACTTCGGACAGGTTCACGGTGCTGATGCAGGCTTCGGCGAAGCGAGCCTCGACGGTTTGCGCGCCGGGTTCTCCGAGCATGGCGGCGAGCAGGGCTGAGGCGTCGAGCACATAGCCGACATCATTCATGTTCGGATGCCTGCCGGCGTTCGGCCAGGAGTTCGTCGGACAGGGAGGCGCCTTCCGCGATATGGGCGCGCAGGCGGGACTGGACGCGGCTCAGGGCATTGCGGACGGGCCGCACATGGAGTTCGCCATCGACGATGCGCAACAGCACCGGATCGCCATCGGCGAGGCCGAGCGCGCGACGGATGTCGGCCGGAACCTGCAGCCGCCCGCCGCTCACCAGCTTGCCACGTTGCGCATTCATGTATGCACTTCCGCTTTCATACAGATGCGGGCAGTATATACAAATCGGCGGATCGTGCCATAGCGAACCTGCGTTCTGCAGGATCGCTGTCCCCGATTCAGCCCTCGCTGGCCTCGATAGCGACGAAGTTCATGTCGGCGGCCGGCAGTTCGCCCCGGCCGGTTTCGGCGCGGAGTTCGGATTCGCGGGTGTCCATGGCGCGGCGCAGGGCGGCGAGGTCCAGGCCGGCTTTGCGGGCCATGGCGAAGACGCCTTTTTCGGGCTGTTCCTCTTCTTTGTGGTGGTGCTCCATCTGCTCGCCCAGGACCTGGAGCTTGGGCGCCAGCTTGTCCTGTTCCGGATCAACCAGGACGTCGTTGATCAGGAGCTTGCCGGTGTCGTGTTCGACCAGGCCTTCGTCGAGCTTGTCCTCGTCGGCTTCGGGGCGGCCGCGCAGGGCGGGGTAGAGGAGTTCTTCCTCGAGTGCCATGTGGATGCGGACGAGGTGGCAGACTTCGCTGCCGAGGCGGCGGGTCTCGGCCTCGTTCGCATGCTTGAGGCGTTCGAACAGGGCTTCGATCCGGTCGTGATCGGCTTCGAGCTTGGTGATTGCGTCTGCCATGGGGTGCTCCGGCCAGGGTTACTGGCAGGGCAACGCCACGGGTCGGCCCCCGTTCCCCAGGCTCCGGGCAGGATCGGCCACTGTGGCGGCCCGGCTGACGCCGCCGGACCGGCCACCGAGGGGGTTCAGCCCCCGACGATCTGGGCCATGAGCTCGACCGCTTCATCGGTCGGGCGGTTGAGCGACAGGCCCTTGAGGCCGTAGGCGGCGGTGTCTTCCCAGGGCTTCCAGCGTTCCTTGATGCGCGCGGCCGGGCCGATCAGCGCCTGGTCGTCGACGAATTCGTCCGGGACGGTGGCCTCGGCCTCGGCCTTGTGGCCGGCGAGGTAGAGTTCCTGGATGCGCTGGGCCTCGGCGCCGTAGCCGGCAGCGACCATCATGTCGTTGTGGAAGTTCTTGCCCTTGGCGCCCATGCCGCCGACGTAGAGCGCGATTTCCTTCTTGAACGGGGCCATGGCGGCGCTGACGTCATCGTCGACGCGGACCGAGAGAGTGGCGTAGATCAGGAAATCCTCCAGCGTCCGGCCGTCCGTGCGGCGGGCGAGGCCTTCCTGGAGCAGGGCGGAAAACCGGGGGGCGGAGGTCGGGGTCCACTTGGTGTCGCCGATCCAGCCGTCGGCGATCTCGCCGGTCATCCGCATGTTGGTGTCGCTGAAGGTGCCGAGCAGCAGCGGGATGTTGGGGTTGCCGTGGAGGATGCTCTTCAGCGGCTTGCCGAGGCCGGTCGCGTCCTCGCCCCGGTAGGGCAGGACGATTTCCTTGCCGTCGTGCGTGACCGGCTCCTCGCGGGCGAGGATCTTGCGGACGATGGCGATATAATCGCGGATCTTGTAGTTGGGCTTGCCCCAGGGCTGGCCATACCAGCCTTCGACGATCTGCGGCCCGGAGACGCCGAGGCCGGCCATCAGCCGGCCTTCGCCGACCATCTGGTCGATGGTCTGGATGGTCATAGCGAAGTTGGCGGGGGTGCGCGCGGCGATCTGGCAGATGGCGGTGCCGAGCTTGATGCGCTTGGTCAGCGCGCCGATGTAGGCGAGCGGGGACAGGGCGTCCGAGCCGTAGGCCTCGGCGGTCCACACGGCATCGTAGCCGAGTTCCTCGGCCCGCTGGATCTGCTTGATCGGCAGGGCCATCTTCGCGTCGGAATAGTAGAGATTGATGCCGAGCTTCACGCGAGAGTTGAGGAGAGTCATGTCACACCGCCATCGGTTTCCTGGAACGGGTTACCTATAGAACCATCGTTAGAAAAGGCAAAGGCGTTTTGCGGCCGGGACGGGCCGGATGCTCGACAAAGTCCGGAAAACGCAGTAGTACAGCCTGGTAGGCTGCCGGCAAGGCGGCGGACATACTCGTCGTGGACCGCAAAAAAGCCGGCCCCAACGCTTGACTTTGGAGGGTGATGTCATGTTGTCACAAGCGAATAACGAACTGCTGACCCGGGTCGAGGGCGATGCCCCGATGGGCCAGCTGATTCGGAAATGGTCCTGGATTCCCTTTGCCCTGCCGTCCGAGCTCAAGCCGTACGACGCCCCGCTCAAGGTCCGGCTGCTCGGCAGCGACTATGTCGCCTGGCGGACGCCCGAGGGCAAGGTCGGCTTCATCGACCAGGCCTGTCCGCACCGCCGCGTTTCCATGGCGCTGGCGCGCAACGAGGGCTGCGTGCTGCGCTGCATCTTCCACGGCTGGACGGTCCATGCCGACGGCTATGTCGAGGATGCGCCGTCGCACTACCCGGACGCGAAGGAATTCGCCTCGCGGGTCAAGGTCGCGCACTATCCGACCTTCGAGGCGGGCGACATGGTGTGGGTCTATCTCGGCCAGGGCGACCCGCCGCCGCGGCCGCGCCTGCCGTTCACCGAAATGGGCGACGACCACGTCTACACCACGCGGACGATGGCCTATTGCAACTACCTGCAGGGCGTCGAGGGCTCGCTCGACACCGCGCACCTGACCTGGCTGCACCGCAGCTTCATTCCCAAGCTTTCGCCCCGGGCCAAGGACGGCTCGCTCAGGACCGGCGATGCGAACCCGATCCTGACGGCCTCGGCGCCGCGCTACGAGGTCCGGCGCACGCCCTGGGGAATGACCGCGGTCGGCATGCGGGACAACGCCAAGGGCAAGGTGCACGTCCGCGCGTCGCAGTTCGTCGCGCCGTTCATCACCATCATTCCGTCCTACCCTTACGGCAACGGCAACTTCTTCGCGATGGTGCCGGTCGATGACCACAACCACATCTTCTTCAACGGCTTCTTCTCGCTGAACAGCAAGGTCGACGAGAACTGGCCGCCGCTGCAGATGACCCTGGGCAACGGCCGCTTGGTCAAGGAAAACTACGCGCCGCTGCTGGGCGGGACGGAGATCAACTTCGGCCAGGACCGCGTCGCCATGTCGAACGGCCACTTCACCGGCTTCCCGAACAATCTGGTCGAGGAAGACATGGTGGTCCAGGTCAGCATGGGCTCGATCACCGACCGCTCGAAGGAGAACCTGTCTTCGAGCGACTTCGGCCTGGTGCAGATGCGAATGATGATGCTGCGCGCGCTCAAGAACGATGCCGAAGGCAAGCACCCGCTGGCGCCCAACGATGGCGACTTCATCTGGGACGATGCCATGCCGATCGACGCGGTGATTCCGCCGGATGGCGACCTGGACGCGTTGCTGACGCGGCAGCGCGAGGCCGCGAGCGCCTAGGACTCGGCCGGCCGGGGCGCGTGTCGCCATGCAAACGGCGACGCACCCCGGAGACGGGCCTGCTCACGGGCGGCTATCGGGAAACCGCGACGGATCAGATGGGCAGCGAACCTGCAGCCCGAGGGGTTTATTGCCACGTCCTGTCGCATTGCAGTTGCGAAAGCGGGGCTCGGCACGCAGGGTCGTGGCACCACTGACGTCATGCCTGCAGGACACGCAGGCACCGCCGCGAGGCACATCAGTGTATAATCGGTCGCCTTGACCCCGCTGCCGGGTGACGCCGGCAGCGGGTTTTTTGCGCCAACGCCGGATGGGGCGATCCGATCCGGCATTCGTGAGATAAATTGTCCGGTCAACCGGCGGCAGCGGGGCGGGTCAGAGCGTCCAGTCCGCCGCTGTCCCCAGTTCGCCCTTGAGATCGGCGAGGGTGCCACCTTTCTTGACCAGGGCGCGCAGTGCGCCGGCGCCCATCGCCAGGTATTCGCGATGGGGGACGGCGAGCAGGACGGTGTCGTATTTGCGCTTGAACGGGTCGGCGACCAGCGGGATGCCGTATTCGTGCATCGCCTCTGCCGCGTCGGCATGGGGATCGTGGACGGTGACCGCGTGGCCGAGGCGGCCCAGCGCGGTGACGAGGTCCGCCACCTTGGAGTTGCGCAGGTCGGGGATGTTTTCCTTGAAGGTCAGGCCGAGCACCAGGACATTGCCGGGGCGGGACTTGCGGGCTTCGTGGAGTTTCTTGGCGACCCAGCCGGCCATTGAATCGTTGATGCCGCGACCCGAGAGGATGACGCGGGGGTCGAGCCCGAGTTCCTCGGCGCGGTGGGAGAGGTAGTAGGGATCGACGCCGATGCAGTGGCCGCCGACCAGGCCGGGGCCGAAGGGGAGGAAGTTCCACTTGGTGCGGGCGGCAGCGAGCACGTCCCAGACGGAAAGGTCCATGCGGGCGAAGATCTGGGCGATCTCGTTCATGAAGGCGATGTTGATGTCGCGCTGGGCGTTCTCGATGACCTTGGCGGCTTCGGCGGCCTTGATCGAGCGGGCGCGGAACACGCCGCCCGAGGTGATGCTGGCGTAGAGATCGGCGACGCGTTCGAGGGTCTCGGGGGTCTGGCCGGAGACGACCTTGGTGATCTTGTCGATGGTGTGTTCGCGGTCGCCCGGGTTGATGCGTTCGGGCGAGTAGCCGAGGAAGAAGTCGCGGCCGCATTTGAGGCCGGAGTGCTTTTCCAGGATCGGCGCGCAGACGTCCTCGGTGACGCCGGGGTAGACGGTCGATTCGTAGACGACGACCGGCACGCGGCCTTCGACGAGCGCGGCGGGGAGGAGCTTCGCGATGGTGCGGCTGGCGGCTTCGACCAGGCGGAGGTCGGGGCGGTTGGCGCCGTCGATCGGGGTGGGGACGGTGACGATGTAGAAATCGGCCGGGGGGCAGATCTGGGGGTCGCTTGCCAGCATGAGTTCGCTGGCTTCGAGGCGGTCGCGGTCGATCTCGCCGGTGCGGTCGTGGCCGGCATCGAGTTCGGCGATGCGGCGCTGGTCGATGTCGAGGCCGATGGTCTCGAAGCGGCCGGCAAGCGCGACGGCGAGCGGCAGGCCGACATAGCCGAGGCCGACGACGACGACGCGGGTGGCGAGGACTTCGCTGCCGCCATCCGGGCGGGCGATGGGCGTGGCTTGCGCGGCGGAGAGCCGGGGATACATCGAGGTCAAGCGGCGGGACCTTTGGCTTGGCGGTGGTTTCGCCGCGTGCTTAGCGCGAGGGCTCCTGATTTCCGGTTAATGCAGCGATTGCCGGGGCGGGCGGGGAGTGGCAGGATCGGCGGCGATGAGCGAGCCTGACCCCCCTGCCCCGGATGCCGCACATGCCGGCGGCGCGCTGGTGCGGCGGCACCGGCTTTCGACGCGGCTGTGGCATTGGGCCAATGTCGTGGTGCTGCTCGTGCTGCTGATGAGCGGACTGATGATCTTCAACGCCCATCCCCGGCTCTACTGGGGCGAGTTCGGGGCGAACTTCGATGTGCCGTGGCTGGAGATCGGCTCGATGGGCGGCGACGATGGCACGCCGGCGCGCGGGGCGGTGAGCCTGGGCGGGCATGTGTTCACGACGACCGGGGTGCTGGGGCTTTCGCGCGGGAGCGACGGTTCGCCGGTGGCGGTGGCGTTTCCGGGGTGGGCGACTTTGCCGAGCGACTACAGCCTGGCCGATGCGCGGCTGTGGCACATGGCGTTTGCGCCGGTGCTGGTGGTGTTGACGCTGGGGTATCTCGCATGGTCGGCGGTGAACGGGCATTGGCGGCGGGACTTGTGGCCGAGGCTCCAGGAACTGGCGCCGGGGCGTGTGTGGCGGGATATCGTCGACCATGCACGGCTGCGGTTTCCCAAGGGGGCGGCGGCGGCGCGTTATGGGGTGTTGCAGAAGCTGGCCTATCTGGCGGTGCTCGGGGTGCTGCTGCCGCTGGTGATCCTGACCGGGCTGGCGATGGCGCCGGGGATGGATGCGGTGTGGCCCTGGCTGACGGAGGTCTGGGGCGGGCGGCAGTCGGCGCGGTCGGTGCATTTCCTCTGTGCCGGGGGGCTGGTGCTGTTCGTCCTCGTGCACCTGGTGATGGTCGTGCTGGCCGGGCCGGTGAACGAGGTGCGATCGATGGTGACGGGGCGGTTTCGCCTGCCGGGGGAGCGGGGCAAGTGATTACGCGGCGCGGGATCATCGGCATCGGCGCGGGGGCCATGCTGGCCGGGTGCGACCGGCTGAATGCCGACCCGGATGTGCGCGGAGTGCTGGCGGAGGCGGACGGGGTTCATCGGCTGGCGCAGCGGCTGCTGGGGCGCGAGGCGCTGGCGCGGGAGTTTTCGCCGGCGCAGATGTCGCCGGTGTTCCGCTCCAACGGCAACGTCGATGCGCAGGATGCCGGGTGGCGGGCGGCGGCGGCCAGAGGCTTCGATGGCTGGGCCTTGCAGGTCGGCGGGCTGGTGCATCGGCCGCTGGCGCTGCCGCTGGTGGCGTTGCAGACGATGCCGCAGCGGAGCCAGATCACCCGGCATGACTGCGTGGAAGGGTGGAGCGCGATCGGCAAGTGGCAGGGGCCACGGCTGGGGGCGATCCTTTCGGCGGCGGGGCTGCTGCCGGCGGTGAAATATGTCGTGTTTCACTGCGCGGACCGGTTCGGCGATGCGCCGTATTACGAATCGATCGACCTGATCGACGCGTTTCATCCGCAGACGATCCTCGCCTGGCGGATGAACGATGCGCCGCTGAGCGTGGAGCATGGGGCGCCGCTCCGGCTGCGGGTGGAGCGGCAACTGGGCTACAAGCAGGCCAAGTTCATCATGCGGGTCGAGGTGCGCGATACGCTGGCCGGGCTCTATGCTGGCAAGGGCGGCTATTGGGAGGATGCCGCCGATTACCACTGGTTCGCCGGGATTTAATCGGGCTTCGGGATCGGACCCTTGGCTTCACCGGCGGTGGCCGGCTTGTCGGTCTGGGGCACGGCCTTGGGCGGCTTGCCGGCGGTATTGGTCCAGCGGCCGTCGGGCGTGCTGGCGGTGCCGGTGACGTTGCGGGAATCGTTGGGTTCGTTCTCGGCCATCGTGGTTCTCCTTTGGTTGGATAATCGGCGGCATCACTGCGGCGTTCCGGCGGGCGCGAGGATTGGCGCGCGGCCGTGCGGGAAATGGGATATGGCGCGGCGGGGACGGCAGGAGTGGGCATGGCTATCGAAGCGGGGTCGAGGTCGGCACTGGCCAGTGCGGCGACGGGGCTGGTGTGGGGGGTGGACTGCACGGCCGACGGCGTGCGCGAGATCGAGATCGGCGAAGCGTTGCCGCAGGACGGGTTTCGCTGGCTGCACCTGAACCTGGCGCACAATGCGGCACGCCACTGGCTGGAGCACGAGGCCCCCCTGCCCCCGGCGGTGCGCGAGGTGATGCTGGGGAGCGACGGGCACCAGCGGGCCCTGGTCGATGGCGAAGTGGTCTGCTGCGTGCTACACGACGTGCGGCGCGAGTTCGAGGCGGCGCACATCGACAAGGTCGGCGTGGTGCGGCTGGCGCTGGCGCCCCGGCTGATGATTACCGCGCGTCTCCACCCGGTCGGCTCCGGCGACATCGTGCGGACCCGGCTGCGCGAGCGGGGGCGGATCGAAGGGGCGGGCCGCGCGCTCGACCTGATGGTCGGCGCGATCGTCGAGAACGTCGGCGGGTTCGTCCGCGAGATCACCGCCGAAGTGCAGAAGGCGGAAGACGCCTGGCTGGCCGGCCATGCCGCGCCGGGCAGCCGGCAACTGCTCGACATCCGCCGGCGGCTGGCGCTGCTGCACCGGTTGCTCGACGGGGCGCAGCGGGTGTTCCTGCGGCTGGAGGACGACGACGACCTGCCGGAACATCTTCACCCGACGGTCGAGAAGCTTTCGCAGAAGCTGGTGGCGCTCGATGCCGATACGCAGGGCGTGCTGGGGCAACTGCGCCAGTTGCGCGACGATCTCGAACTGCAGGCCAACCAGCGGATCAACAGCAACCTCTACCTCCTCTCGGTGGTGACCGTGCTGCTGATGCCAGCGACGCTGGTGACCGGCGTGTTCGGCATGAACACCGGCGACCTGCCGTTTACCGGGCCGGCGGGGACGTTCGTGGCGCTGGGCATCGGCGCGGGGATTTCCGGGCTCACCTGGCTGGGGCTGAGGCTGGCGGGGTTTTTCCGGCATTGAATTGCGGAGAAAGAAGGAAGAGAAGCCGGGCACTGCCGCCAGGTTTACAGGGGTCCGGGGATGGTAAATCCCCGGCCTTCCTTCTTGCTTCCTGAAAATTGACGTTTGATCGCGCCATCCACCCCCGGTAGCGTGGCGGGCGATGACTGCCGTGATCCTCAACGACCATGCCACCGATTTCCGCATGGACCCGCAGACGCCGTTGTTGTGGGCGCTGCGGTGCGCGGCGAACCTGACGGGGGCCAAGTATGGCTGCGGCAATGGCGAGTGCGGGGCCTGCATCGTGCTGGTCGATGGCGAGGCGAAAGCGTCTTGCATGGTGACCCTGGCCGAGGCCGAGGGGCGCGGGGTGACGACGATCGAGGGGTTGTCGCGCGGCGGGCTGCATCCGGTGCAGGAGGCGCTGGTGGCGGAGCAGGCGATCCAGTGCGGGTTCTGCACGCCGGGGATCGTCATGGCGGCGGTAGCCTTGCTCAAGCGCAATGCCGACCCGGCCGAGGACGAGATCAAGGCGGCGCTTGCGAACCTGTGCCGGTGCGGGGTCTATCCGCGGCTGGTGCGTTCGGTGCAGCGGGCCGGGCGGGCCTTGCGCGGCATCGAGGCGATCGGTTAAGCGGCGTCATATTCGGGAGTTTCGGCATGAAGGCGACGATCTGGCACAACCCGGCTTGCGGGACTTCGCGCAAGACCCTGGCGATCCTGCAGGAGACGCCGGGGGTGGAAGTGACCGTGATCGAATACCTGAAGACGCCGCCGGGCGCAGACAAGCTGGCGCAGCTTTACCGCGATGCCGGGATCACGCCGGCTGCGGGGCTGCGGACGCGGGGGACCGAGGCGGTGGCGCGGGGCCTGCCGGACGCCGATGACGCGACCGTGCTGGCGGCGATGGCGGCCGAGCCGATCCTGATCGAGCGGCCGCTGGTCGAGACCGACAAGGGCGTGCGGCTGTGCCGGCCACAGGACACGGTGCGGGAAATCCTCTGAAACCTTCGTGGAACTGCTGGCCCGTGCTTGCATTGGCCTGGCAAACCTGCAAACGCCGCCGAAATTCGCTCTGACCAGCAGGACCGACTTCCCGCATGACCAGTTCCGAGCTTGCCCGTGAGGCCCTGCCTGCGAAGTTGCTGCGCACGATCAAGCGAAAGCTCGGCCCCTGGGGGGTGTTCTTCGAGGGGTTCCTGCGCCATCCGGTGATGGTCGGCTCGATCATTCCCTCGTCGCGGTTCACCATCGCCAAGATGCTGGCGCCGGTGAAGTGGGACGAGTGCCGGCTGTTCGTCGAATATGGGCCGGGGGTCGGCACGTTCTGCCGGCCGGTGCTGCAGCGGCTGCGGCGGGACGGGGCGCTGATCGTCATCGACACCAACCCGCTCTATATCGATTACCTGCGCGCGACGATCGGCGACAGCCGGTTCCACGCGGTGCTGGGATCGGCGGCGGATGTCGAGCAGATCGTCCGCTCGCACGGCTTCGACCATGCCGACTACGTGCTGTCCGGCCTGCCGTTTTCCACCCTGCCCGACGGCATCGGCCCGGCGATCGCGGCGGCGACTCACCGGGTGCTGCGGCCGGGCGGAGCGTTCCTCGTCTATCAGTTCTCGGCCAAGGCGCGCGACTTCATGGCGCGGCATTTCCGGCGGATCGACGAGGGGTTCGAGGCCTTGAACATCCTTCCGTGCCGGCTGTTCTGGGGCTGGAAAGAGGCCGGGGACTGAGGCTGCCGGCAGGCGGTCAGCCGGCGCTGCCGCGCCACGGGCCGGCGAGCTGGTGGTGGATGGCGGCGAGCGCGCTGGTCACCGTGAGCAGGAGCAGGGCGATCATCGCGGCGGTGGCGATCGCTTCGGCCAGGCGGCCGATTTCGGCCCCGGCGACGAGCGCGACGCCGCCGCCGACGAGCATGCCGATGACCGCCATGAGCACCTGGCCGGCGAGCAGCAGCAGCAGCAGGAACACCAGCACGCGGCCGAAATTGCCCCGGGTCAGCCGCCAGGCGCGGGTCAGCACCCGCCAAGGCTGGAGGGTCTGTTCGATGGCGATGACCGGGGCGATCATCATCAGCCGCACGGTCGCGTAGACCAGCACCAGATTGAGCGCGAGGCCGACCAGCATCTGGCCGCCGGAGCCGCCAGCGACGGCCAGCACGCCGAGCAGGCCGGCGCCGACGGTGAAGGCGAGCGCGAACAGGAACAGGGCGCCGAGATAGGGCAGGACGCCGACGACGCCGCGCCGGATCGCCTCCCTGACCGTGGGCCGCGAAGGATCGCCGCAGAGAACGAGCACGGCGAGTGAGCCGGCTGCCTGGGCGATGACCAGCCCGAGCAGCCAGGCGCCATTGTCCCGCAGGAAGCCGGCCATCGCCTTGACCGCGGCGGCCGGGGCCATCTGCGGGTCGATCGCCGGTTCGGGGACCAGCAGGATGAAGGCGAGCCACGGGAGCATGAAGAACATGCCCGCCAGCGCCAGCAGGACGTCGCGATTGGCGGCGAGGTTGCCGCTCGCCTCGCGCCAGGCACGGGCGCTTTCGAACTTGGTCATCGATCTTTGCTCCGCGCGGCGGTCATCCGGCCAGACACCTGACGTTGCCCCTTGATAAGCGCAGCGAATGCGCTCACGCAACGCGGCATGAGCGATAACCCGCAGACCGGCAATACGGACCGAGCGCGCGAGCAGGAATTTTCGGCGGCGCTGGCTGGCGGGATCCAGGCCGGCGGGATAGAGGTTCGCCGGGAGACGGCGCCGGTGGCCTATCGCGGTGCGCTCGAGGCGATGAACGCGCGGTGCGAGGCGATCCGCGCGGGGACGGCGGCGGAGCTGGTGTGGCTGCTGGAACATCCGCCGGTCTATACCGCCGGGACCAGCGCCCGGCCGGAGGACTTGCGCGACCCGCGCTTCGAGGTGGTGCCGGCGGGGCGCGGCGGCAAATATACCTATCATGGCCCGGGGCAGCGGATCGGCTATGTGCTGGTCGACCTGCAGACCCGGGCGCGGGACGTGCGCGGCTATGTCAGCGCGCTGGAAAGCTGGATGATCGAGACCCTGGCCGATTTCGGCGTCGAGGGCTGGCGCAGCGAGGCCGGGATCGGCATCTGGACGCGCGACGTGGACGGGCGCGAGGCGAAGATCGGCGCGATCGGCGTGCGCGTGCGGCGCTGGGTGACGATGCACGGGTTTTCGGTCAACCTTTCGCCCGACCTGGCGCATTTCGGCGGCATCGTGCCCTGCGGGATTGCCGACCGGGGCGTGACCAGCCTGGCGCGGCTGGGGCTCGATGTCAGCGCCGAGGCCTGGGACCGAGCGCTGCTGCGCCATGCCGGGCGGTTTTTCGCCAACCTCGATATCCCCTGCCCTGTGGAGAATGCATGTTCCGTCTGATTGCCCTCATGGCGCTCATGGCGCTGGCCGGTTGCCACAAGGAGACCCGCTCGGGCGACCAGCGGACGGCGACCGGGCAGGTGCTGGCCGGGACGATCAGCGATGCGATGATCCCCTACGAGCAGTTGCAGTCCCGCCCGCCGGCGGCGCCGCGCGTGGTGGAGAAGGCGGCAGCCGGGGCGGAAGCGGCGGACAGCGCCGGCAGCGCGGATGGTGCTGGCGATGCGCCGGTCGCCGACGTGCCGACGACGGTGCCGGACTCGCCGCCGGCCATTCACTACTGAGGGTCAGCGGGCGCCGAGATCGCCCTGGCCGACGGTGGCGCTGGCCATTTCCAGCATGCGGTCGAGGCTCTTTTTCGCCTGGAGGCGCAGGCCTTCCTCGATTTCGACGGCGGGCTTGAGATCGCGCAGCGCGAGGTAGAGCTTTTCCAGCGTGTTGAGCGCCATGTAGGGGCAGATGTTGCAGTTGCAGTTGCCGTCGGCGCCGGGCGCGCCGATGAAGGTCTTGCCCGGCATGGCGAGCTGCATCTGGTGGATGATGTGCGGCTCGGTGGCGACGATCAGGGTCTGGGCCGGGGTCTGCTTGGCATAGTTGAGGATGCCGCTGGTGCTGCCGACGTAGTCCGCATGGTCGATGATGGCGGGCGGGCATTCGGGGTGGGCGGCGACGGGGGCGCCGGGGTTCTGGGCTTTCAGCTTCAGCAGTTCGGTCTCGCTGAAGGCTTCGTGGACGATGCAGACACCGGGCCAGAGCAGCATCTCGCGATCGAACTTGCGCGAGAGGTAGCCGCCGAGGTGACGGTCCGGGCCGAAGATGATCTTCTGCTCGCGCGGGATCTGGGCGAGGATGGTCTCGGCGCTGGAGGAGGTGACGATGACGTCCGAGAGCGCCTTCACCTCGGTCGAGCAGTTGATGTAGGTCAGCGCGATGTGATCGGGGTGGGCGGCGCGGAAGGCGGCGAACTTTTCCGGCGGGCAGGAATCCTCGAGGGAGCAGCCGGCGTTGACGTCGGGCAGGATGACGGTCTTTTCCGGCGCGAGGATCTTGGCGGTTTCAGCCATGAACTTGACGCCGCAGAAGGCGATGACATCGGCATCGGAAGCCGCCGCCTTGCGCGAGAGTTCGAGGCTGTCGCCGATGTAGTCGGCGAGGTCCTGGATTTCCGGGCGCTGGTAGTAGTGGGCGAGGATGATCGCGTTCCGGTCCCGGCGCAGGCGGTCGATTTCGGCGCGCAGGTCGAGGCCCTGGAGGCTGGCGGTCTGGATGGTCATGCAAGCGATCCCCGTGGTGTTCGCCGGAACGAGATAGGCCGGAACGAGATAGGGAAGGACGGTCCTTCGACAAGCTCAGGACAAACGGAAAGGGGGTGGGGTGGGGCTACTACTTGCCCTTGACCGAGAAGGAGCCGGTGACGCGGCCGCCGGGGCCGGTGTCGGTGACGGTGTTGTGTGTCTTGAGGTCGATGACCATGCGGCCGGAGTTGAGGGTGTCGCCACCGGCGCGCTGGAGGGTGACGTGGCCGAGCATGGTGATGACCCGGGCGTTGAAATCGTAGACCGCGACATCGCCGCGCGCGGTCTCGTCCCCCCGGCGGACATCGACGCCGCCGGCGGCATCGAGGCGCTGGATCTTGAGACCGCCCTGGTTGCTGTAGGAGACGGTGGTGCGCGGGGCGCGCAAGGTGAGATCGCCCTGGGTGATCTGGACATTGCCGCTCAGCACGACGCGCTGGGCCTTGTCCTGCAGCTCGATGCGATCGGCCGCATAGTCGACCGCCTGGTTGCTGTCGTGCCCGGCGAAGCCTTCGGCGGCGATGGCGGCCGGGGCGAGGAGGGCGAGCGCGATGGCGGTTGGGGCGAGCTTGTTCATTTCGGCATCCTGAATTGGCCGGGGACCATGCGCAGGCGGGCGCGGCCCTGGAGGGTGACCGTGCGGTTGTCGAGATCGGCTTCGAGGCGATCGGCGCGGAAGGTGCCGGAGGGGACCTGGCCGGCGACGCCGCCCGAGCCGGTGGCGCGGTGGGTCTTGAGATCGATGGTGACGCCGCGCGTGGTCATCGCGTAGCCGTCACTGGCCTTGAAATCGACATCGCCGTCGATCAGCACCTTGTCGCTGTCCATCCGGTAGCGGCCGGCCCTGGCGGCGACGGTGGCGGGGCCATCGCTCAACTGCAGGCGGCCGAGCAGGTTTTCCATGCGGACTTCGGGCACGCGGGCGGTCTGCTGGACGGCGTTGCCGGCGGTCAGCTCGAACATGCGGCCCTGCTTGTCCTGCCCGCGATAGCTGGCATCGTTGATGCGCAGGCGTTCGTTGGTGATCGCCACCTTGTTGCGATCGAGCAGGAAGCTGACTTCGCTGGCGGGGAACAGCGGCGAGATGATCATGACCGCGAGGACGACGCCGACGCCCATCGGCAGGACGCCGTTGAGCAGGTGGACCAGCCGGTCGTGCGAACTGCCCGGGGCGGCGTAGACCCGGCGCTCGTCGCGGAGGAGATCGGCTCTTGCGGTCATTTCGGGGCGGTCATTCTGGCGGGATCAGGCCGATTCGTGGCTGAAGATGTCGTGCTCCGGCCAGCCGGCGAGATCGAGCGCGGCGCGGTGGGGCAGGAAATCGAAGCAGGCCTGGGCAATGGCCGTGCGACCTTCGCGGGCGAGGCGGGTGACGAGGATGGCGTGCATGGCGTGGAGATGCCGCACGTCCGAGGCGGCGTATTCCTTCTGCGCTTCGGACAGTTCGGCGCCGCCCCAGTCGCTCGACTGCTGCTGCTTGGAGATTTCCTTGCCGAGCAGTTCGCGGACGAGATCCTTGAGCCCGTGGCGATCGGTATAGGTGCGGACCAGCTTGCTGGCGATCTTGGTGCAGAACACCGGGGCGGCGGTGACGCCGATGTAGTGCTGGATCGCCGCGAGATCGAAGCGGGCGAAGTGATAGAGCTTGAGCCGGGCGGGATCGGCCAGGACGGCGCGCAGGTTGGGGGAGGCATAGTCCGACCCTGGCGCGAAGCGGACGAGATGTTCATCCCCTCCGCCATCGGAAATCTGGACCAGGCACAGCCGGTCACGCGGGGTGATGAGACCCATGGTCTCGGTATCGACGGCGATCAGGCCCGGGGCGAGCACGCCTTCGGGGAGATCTTCTTCGTGGAGATGGACAGCCATTGTGGGGGGATGCTTAGAGCATCGCGCAAAAAAAGCACGCCCTGAGTTTATCGAAGGGTGGCCGCGTTTTTGCAAAAAGCGATGCGAAGGCGAAAGAGCGGGCGCGGGCGCGGGCGCCGGGAAAGCCCCGCGTTGCGGTGCGGGTGGCAATTCGGGAGATTCTTTTGGCACAAGAAGAGGCATTGCCGGAATCGTGGCGGGCGGCGCTGGCGCCGGCGCTGGCGACGACGGAGGCGCGGCGGCTGGGCGGGTTCCTCAAGGCCGAGGAGGCGGCGGGGAAGCGGGTCTTTCCGCCGCGCGGCTGCAGGCTGGCGGCGTTCGAACTGACGCCGCTGGACGCGGTGCGGGTGGTGATCCTGGGCCAGGACCCCTATCACGGGGCGGGGCAAGCGCATGGGCTGGCCTTTTCGGTGCAGCCCGGGGTGAGGGCGCCGCCGAGCCTGGCCAATATCTACAAGGAGCTGCACCGCGACCTCGGCATCCCGATCCCGGCGACCGGCAACCTGGAGGCATGGGCCAGGCAGGGCGTGCTGCTGCTCAACAATGCGCTGACCGTGGAGGAGGGCAAGGCGGGATCGCACCAGGGGCTGGGCTGGGAGGCGATCACCGACGCGGCGGCGGCAGCAGTGGCGGCGAAGGCGGAGCCATGCGTGTTCATGCTGTGGGGCAGCCACGCGCGGCGCAAGGCGGAGCGGGTGCCGGGGCTGATGAACAGCCGGCATCTGGTGCTGACCGCGCCGCATCCGAGCCCGCTTTCGGCGCATACCGGGTTCATCGGCTGCGGGCATTTTTCCAAGGCCAACGCGTTCCTCGAGGCGCATGGGCGGGGGGCGATCGACTGGCGCCTGTGAACCGTGATGCGTGAACCGTGAGACGCCGGCCGTGAGCCGGCGGCGGCCGGGGATCAAAGGATCGGCAATGCCTCGCTGCCCAGCGCAGCGAAATACCGCGCCATCGCGCTTGCGCCGCTTTCGGTCAGCCGGATGAAGGCGCGGCGGCGATCGCGCGTGTCATTTTCCCGGCTGAGCAGGCCCGCATCGGTCATCAGCGCGATCCAGCGCAGGGCCGTGGTCGGCGCGGCGCCCGAGGCGATGCACAGGCTGGACACCGAGACATTGACCCCCTCCCCGCGCGCGGCGGTGAGATCGAGCAGGATGTCCCAGGCGGGATCGGCGAACAGGTCGGCCGGAAAGAAGCGCTGGCGGAGCTGGCGTTGGCGGATGACCGCGCGGACGAGGCGGGGATCGGGCAGGGCCGGCGCGGCCGAGGCGGGCGCGGTCAGCCGGTCCGAGCCAGGCCGGGGGGCATCGAAGCGGAACATCAGCCCGGCCTCCCCGACCGAGGGATCGGTCCTGCCCGCTGCATCGCGCGGGTCGCGGGTGTCAGCCGCGGTGCGGATGCGTTCGAGGCGGGCGCCGATCTCGTTGACCTGTTCGGCAAGACGCACCAGCATCATGCGATCGGCCTCCGACAGTTCGGCGACATGGCCGGTGCGCGAGGAGACCGCCCGGCCCAGGGCGACCAGGCGTTCCGCCCGGCTAGGCCCGACGAGGATCTGCGGGCTGGACTGGTCGAGGCAGGCGAAGACGCTGTCCAGCGCATCGATGCTGGTGGAGACGACGAGGGCGGCGCCGATGCGGGCGGCGCGCAGATCGAGCCGGGCAAGGCCAGCCATGACGCCGGCATCGACCAGCGGGCAATCGACCAGGATGACATCGCCAAGCGCGGGCGGTTCTGCGCCGACCAGCGCGCCGAGGTGCGTGCTGGTGGCGATGCGCAGGCCGGCTTCCAATGCGTCCTGCTGGAGTTCCGAGCGGAGCGCGAGGCGATCGGCGAAGATGGCCAGCGAAAGCTGGGGAACGAGATCATCCGCATAAGGGAAATCCGGCTCGACCGCGTTGCCCGCTTGGCCAAAGCTGCCACAGGTCATGTCCATCATCGCCTGTCCCCCCTGTTCTCCATCCGGCCGAGCGACTCGGCTAGAGGAATATACCTAGAACAAACGCGGATCAGGTCAAGCCAGAAAAGGAACAGGGCGTGATCGTCAGGGCAGGATGTCGATCGGCGTGCCATCGGCGGTGGCCTGCCACAGGGCGATCATGCGCGGGTTGGAGAGGGCGATGCAACCGTCGGTCCAATCGCCTCGCAATGGCTTGCCCTCGCGTCCGTTGGGTTGGCCGTGAATGAAAATGGCGCCGCCGGGGTCGCGGCCGGCGGCTTCGGCACGGGCCGAGTCCGCCGGTGACGGGTAGGAGATGTGGAGCGAGAGGCGATAGGCGCTGGCGGGGTTGCCGGCGTCGATCACGTAGGTGCCTTCGGGCGTGCGGCCATCGCCCTGGTAGCGCTTGGGGCCGTGCGGGTCAGGGCCGAGGGCGATGTGATCGTAGACCGCCACCACCCGGCCGCCGGCGATGAGGTCCATCGTCCGGGCGGCCTTGTGGACGACGATGCGGTCCAGCACCGGCAGGGGTTGCTGCGCGGCTGCGGCGGCGGGCAGCAGGAGGGCGAGACCGGGGAGGACCGCCCGCCTCATGGTCTCAATCGACGAACGGATCGCGCACGAGGATCGTGTCCTCGCGCTCGGGGCTGGTCGAGACCAGGGCGACCGGGGTTTCGATCAGTTCCTGGACGCGCTGGATGTATTTGATCGCCTGGGCGGGGAGATCGGCCCAGGAGCGGGCGCCGGCAGTGGTGCCCTGCCAGCCGTCGATCTCCTCGTAGATCGGTTCGACGTCGGCCTGGTCGGCGGCGTGGGCAGGATAGTAGTCCAGCACCTTGCCGCGCAGGCGGTAGCCGGTGCAGATCTTCACCTTGTCGAAGCCGTCGAGCACGTCGAGCTTGGTCAGCGCGATGCCGGTGACGCCGGAGATGGCGCAGGACTGGCGGACCAGCACCGCATCGAACCAGCCGCAGCGGCGCTTGCGGCCGGTGACCGTGCCGAACTCATGGCCGCGCTCGCCAAGGCGCTGGCCGGTCTCGTCCTCCAGCTCGGTCGGGAACGGGCCGGAGCCGACGCGGGTGGTATAGGCCTTGACGATGCCGAGGACGAAGCCGGTGGCCGACGGGCCGAGGCCGGAGCCGCTGGCGGCGGTGCCGGAAACGGTGTTCGAGCTGGTGACGAACGGATAAGTTCCGTGATCGACATCGAGCAGCACGCCCTGGGCGCCTTCGAACAGGACGCGGGCGCCGGCCTTGCGGTGCTGGTTGAGCCGCTTCCACACCGGCTCGGCATATTGCAGGACGAACGGGGCGATCTCGCGCAGCTCGGCCAGCAGGGCGGCGCGGTCCACCGGGGGCTGGCCGAAGCCGGCCCGCAGCGCGTCGTGGTGGGCGCAGAGGCGATCGAGCTGGCTGTCCAGCGCGTCGAGGTGGGCGAGATCGCAGACGCGGATGGCGCGGCGGCCGACCTTGTCCTCATAGGCCGGACCGATGCCGCGGCCGGTGGTGCCGATCTTGCCGGAGCCGGCGGCGGCTTCGCGCAGGCCGTCGAGTTCGCGATGGATGGGGAGGATCAGCGGGCAATTGTCGGCAATGGCGAAGTTGTCGCGGTCGATGACGACGCCCTGGCCTTCGAGCTTGGCGATTTCCGCCTGCAAGGCCCACGGGTCGAGCACGACGCCGTTGCCGATGATCGACAGGGTGCCGGTGACGATGCCGGAGGGCAGCAGGGAGAGCTTGTAGACCTTTTCCCCGACCACCAGCGTGTGGCCGGCATTGTGGCCGCCCTGGAAGCGGACGACGACATCGGCCTTGCTGGCCAGCCAGTCGACGATCTTGCCTTTGCCCTCATCGCCCCACTGGGCGCCGATCACGGTCACGTTGGCCAAAGTGGAGGCCCTTCCCTGTCATTTCGGTGTCATGGAAACGGGGAGGCCCCTAGGCTACCTCAGGCCCGAGGGCAAGGTGGCGCGGGGCCGTTGCCGTTGCTATGGGCGGGCACGCATTTTCACGCATGGTGACTGGACGGTAATCCATTGCCGGATATGATGGCGGGATTCGATCGGTGGATTTGGACAGAACGCCGGAGCGGGACGATGCGGAAATCGACGGTAGGCTGGCTGGTGGGACTCGGCACGCTCGCGGCGGCGGGTGCCGGGCTGGCGCAATCCATGGAGGCCGAGGGCGCGGTGGTGAAGCCGGCGCCGGTCAGGGTCGTGGCGCCGGGGCGGGGCTGAGAGGTTTTGCAGGGCGCTGCCCTGGACCCACTTACATTTGCGATACCCTTGGCCCGCGACCTTGGATGAGTGGCGCAACACCTTTGCGGCCTCCGTTCCTTTGCGGCCTTTGCGTGAACCCGGACACAGCGCCAGGTTCGGGTTCACGCAAAGGCCGCAAAGGCGCAAAGGGCGCAAAGACGAAACCAGCGCCCCGCGGGCGCGGGCGCGAATCTTCGCGTTCCCATTCGACGAACCCGAACCTCAGACCGCAACCGCCTCGCCGGCCTCCAGCCGATGCGTGCAGCCCAATGCTACCGCGTCGCACGACTCGCCCAGCGCCGCGACGGTGCGCCAGCCCAGGGCGCGCAGGCGGGCGGCGTGTTCGGGATCGTGGTCCAGCGGCAGGAACAGGGCCTGGCGCGGGCGGTCCTGCGCGGCGAGGGCATCGACCAGGGGGTCCGGATAGAGCGAGAAGCCGGTGGCCGGTTCGCTGGCGCTGCCTTCGCGGCCGAGGATGGCATATGTGCCGCCACGGCCGAGGGCGCCGCGCACGTTTTCGGCGAAAACGGTGAAGCCGAACCAGGACTGGTATTCGAAGCCGTGCCGTTCGGTGGGGTCCAGCGTGAGGCGGGCCTTGCCGGCGAGGCGGGCGGCGATGTCGCGCAGCGCGGCGAGGCGGGGGGCGAGGATGCCGCCGAGCGTGGCGTCGAACTGGGCGAGGCGCTCGATCGCGGCGGCGAAGGGGCCGGTGGCGTAAAGCAGCGGCAGATAGGCCTGGCCGCCGGCGGCGACGAGGGCACCGGCATCCTTGGCGTCGAGCTCGCGGCGGACCTCGGCGAGTGCGCCGGGAGGCAGCGGCAGGGGGCCGGCGGCGAGCGCATCGACCAGATCCGGCAGGGTGAAATCGACCGAGACGCCGGTGGCGCCGGCGGTGCCCAGCGCCTCGACGGCGAGAGTGGTGACTTCGGCGGCGGCGGCGACGCTGTCGCTGCCGACGAGTTCGGCGCCGATCTGCAGGCGTTCGCGGGTGGGGTCGAGGCCATCGCCCTTGATGGTCACCACCTGGCCGGCATAGCTGAGGCGCAAGGGCCGCGCGGCGGCGGCGAGGCGGGTGGCGGCGATGCGGCCGACCTGGGGGGTCATGTCTGAGCGAAGGGCCAGGGTGCGCAGGCTGGCGGGATCGACGAAGCGGAACATGCGCCGGGTTTCGATGCCGGCCATGCGGCTGGCAAGCGAGGTTTCGAACTCGATGGCGGGCGGCTGGACGCGATCGTAGCCATGGCCGTCGAGCACGTCCATCACTGCGCGGGTGACGCGCGCGGCGGCGGCGGCGGCGGGCGGCAGCCGGTCCTCGAGGCCTTCGGGCAGCAGGTCGCGATCGGCGGTTTCCATGAGGCGCGCGCCTGCCCGATGGCGGTGGATTAGGCAAGGGGGAACGGTTGCGCATGCCTGGTGTTGGGTGCTGGACGGAGGGCATGGGCCGGCGTTATGGGCTGGAGCGCGATGACAAAAAGTGGGGACCGGTTTTTGTCGACAAATCGCACGACAACAAAAATTGGCTGGACCAGACAACGCAGGAGCCGACGTGGCCAAGGCAATCACACTCAAGCTGACCGAGGACGAGGCCGAGATGCTGGTCGACGCGCTGGAAGCGGACATGGAGGGCTATCTCGAAGCCACCAAGGAAGCGCGCGGCAACGGCAATCGCGAGGACGTGGCGACGTTCGGCGAGGCGGCCGAGCGGATCGCCAAGCTGACGGCGAAGATCAGGGCGCTGCTCGAATAAGCGCGGGCAGATGCCAAGCCCCGTCTGTTCCCGAACGGCGGGGGCTTGTGGCCAGCCTGACAAAGGTCCCCAAACCATTCGGGGGATCTGGGGACAAGGCTGGTTGCTGCGGCTCCTGGCGGGGGGCGTCTGGGTTGCCTTGCCGCAGCAACTCTGGCTGGATGGGCCGGCGAGCGCGGGAATGCCTTGACGCCGATCAAGCGCTGGCGTGAAAAAGGGCGGAAGCTTTCGCTCCCGCCCCGTTTTTCTGCTCGAATCCGGTGGTCAGTACACCCGCTTCTTCGGCTTGATGTATTCGACATCGTCGGTCAGCGTGTATTCGTGGACCGGGCGGTAGTCGATCCTGACGCCGCCGCCCTTGCCGCCCCAGCCGTCGAACCAGGCGACGGTGTGCTTCATCCATTCGGCGTCGTTGCGGTCGGGGAAATCCTCGTGGGCGTGGGCGCCGCGCGATTCCTTGCGGTTGTGGGCGCCGTGGAGGGTGACGCTGGCCTGGCTGATCAGGTTGTCCAGTTCCATGGTCTCGACCAGGTCGGAGTTCCAGATCAGCGAACGGTCGGTGACGTGGACGTCCTGCAGGCGCTGGTAGGTCGCCGCGAGCTTTTCCTTGCCTTCGGCCATCAGCTCGTCGGTGCGGAACACGGCGGCGTGGAGGCTCATCGTGCGCTGCATCTCGGTGCGGATTTCCGCGGTCGGCGAGCCGCCCTTGGCGTTGCGGAAGTGATCGAGCCGGCCGAGCGCGAGATCGGCCGAATCCTTGGGCAGTTCGGGCTTGGCGGTGTCCGGCTTGATCAGCTCCTTGAGGCGGTGGCCGGTGGCGCGGCCGAACACGACGAGGTCGATCAGCGAATTGGAGCCTAGGCGGTTGGCGCCGTGGACCGAGACGCAGGCGGCCTCACCCACCGCGAACAGGCCGGGGACGACCGTGTCCGGGTTGCCGTCGGCGCCGATGGTGACGACTTCGCCGTGATAGTTACAGGGGATGCCGCCCATGTTGTAGTGGACGGTCGGGACCACCGGCAGCGGCTGGCGGGTGAGATCGACGCCGGCGAAAATCTTGCCGGACTCGGTGATGCCGGGCAGGCGTTCGGCCAGCACCGCCGGATCGATGTGATCGAGGTGGAGGTAGATGTGGTCCTTGTGCGGGCCGACGCCCCTGCCCTCGCGGATTTCCAGCGCCATCGAGCGGGAGACGACGTCGCGGCTGGCGAGGTCCTTCGCCGAGGGGGCATAGCGCTCCATGAAGCGCTCGCCTTCGGAGTTGGTCAGGTAGCCGCCCTCGCCGCGCGCACCCTCGGTGATGAGCACGCCGGCGCCGTAGATGCCGGTCGGGTGGAACTGGACGAACTCCATGTCCTGCAGCGGCAGGCCGGCGCGCAGGACCATGCCGCCACCGTCGCCGGTGCAGGTGTGGGCCGAGGTGGCGGTGAAGTACGAACGGCCGTAGCCGCCGGTGGCGAGCACGACGGCATGGCTGCGGAAGCGGTGGATCGAGCCATCATCCATGCACAGCGCGATGACGCCGACGCACTTGCCGTTGTCCATGATGAGATCGATGGCGAAGTATTCGATGAAGAAGTCCGCATCGTACTTCAGCGACTGCTGGTAGAGCGCGTGCAGCATGGCGTGGCCGGTGCGGTCAGCCGCGGCGCAGGTGCGCTGGACCGGCGGGCCTTCGCCCATGTTCTGCATGTGGCCGCCGAACGGGCGCTGGTAGATCGTGCCGTCGGCATTGCGGGAGAACGGCACGCCGGCGTGCTCGAGCTCGTAGACCGCCTGCGGGGCCTCGCGGACCATGTATTCGATGGCGTCCTGGTCGCCCAGCCAGTCCGACCCCTTGACGGTGTCGTACATGTGCCAGGTCCAGTGATCGGGCGTGTTGTTCTGCAGCGAGGCGGCGATGCCGCCCTGGGCGGCGACGGTGTGGCTGCGGGTGGGGAACACCTTGGTGATGCACGCGGTCTTGAGGCCGGCTTCGGCCGAGCCCATGGTGGCGCGCAGGCCCGAGCCGCCGGCGCCGACGACGACGGTGTCGTACGTGTGGTCGATGATCTTGTAGGCAGCGTTGTTCGAAGAGTTTGGCATCTCAGGCGCCTCCCAGCGCGAGGCGGATCACGCAGACCAGCCCGAAGGCGGCGGCGCCGAAGGCGGCGAGGTTCAGCGCGGCGAGTGCGGCGAACTTCGAGCCGTGTTCGTGGATGTAGTCTTCCAGCATGACCTGCATGCCGAGGCGGGCGTGCCAGATGGTGTTGACCACCAGCAGGCCCATCGCCGTGGCCGGCAACGGGTGGGACAGCCAGTCCCTGACGGTGAGGTAGGACAGGTTCGGCAGCATGACCAGCGAGATCACCAGCCAGCCGACCAGGACGAGATTGCCGATCGCGGTGAAGCGCTGCATCAGCCAGTGGTGCGTGCCGCCGTGTGCCGAGCCGAGCCCGCGCACGCGGCCGATCGAGGATCCGTTACCCATTGCTCTCAACCCTCTCGATCAATGGTAGAAAATGACGGCCCAGAACATCGCTGTGAAGACGATGCCGAGCACGGGCGAGATGGCCGCCCAGCGGTTGTTGTTTTCCAGCTCGTAGCCGGCGCCGATATCGAGCACGAGGTGGCGCAGGCCGGAGCAGAGGTGGTTGAAGAACGACCACGAGATGCCGACCAGCACCAGCCAGCCGAGCGGCGAGGTGGCGACGGCCTGGAACTGGGCATAGGCTTCCGCGCCGGCGGCGAGCGAGCCGAGCCAGCACAGCAGCGTGCCGAGGCCGGCGACGGCAAGTGCGTTGCCGGTGGCGCGGTGGAGGATCGACGCGGTCATGCCCGGGCCCCAGCGCCAGATCTGGAGGTGCGGCGAAAGCGGCCGGGCTTTCCGGCTCGAGTGGGCTTGGGCCATGGACACGATTCCCCTGCGTGGTGTTCCAGCGCCCCCACGGCGGAGGGCGCGCGCGCCTTTCCCCTTAGCCAAAAGCTTCGCGGGCGCAAGCACTCACGCCATCTCGGCCACAGGCCCGATGTTGCTGGCGGCGGGCGCGGGTGGGGCTTATGGCAGGGGCATGTCGATGCTTGCACTGATCCTTGCCGCTGCCGTGTCGGCGGTTGCCCCCTCCCCTGCCACGGCCGGGACCGTGCCGGAGGCGTGTGGCGCGCGCGACGGTTGGAGCGATCCGGCCGTGCCGCAGCGGATTGCGGCCAACGTCTGGTATGTCGGCACCTGCGGGATTTCGGCGGTGCTGGTGACTTCGGGGGCGGGGCATGTGCTGATCGATGGGGGACCGCGCGATGCCGGCGGGCTGGTGGCAGCGAGCATCGAGCGGGCTGGGTTCCGGCTGAAGGACGTGCGCTGGATCGTTTCCAGCCACGAGCATCATGACCATGCCGGCGGCATTGCCGAACTCAAGCGGCTGACCGGCGCGCGAGTGGCCGCGACGGCGGCGAATGCGGCGGTCCTGCGGACCGGGGTGCCGGCGGCGGACGATCCGCAGGCAGGGGACATCGCCGCGTTTTCGCCGGTCGCGGTGGACCGGGTGCTGGCGGATGGCGAGACGCTGCGGCTGGGGCGGCTGGCACTGACGGCGCATGTCACGCCCGGGCATTCGCCGGGATCGACGAGCTGGACCTGGACGAGCTGTGCGCGGGGACGATGCCTGAAGTTCGCTTATGCCGATTCGGTTTCCGCCATTTCCGCGCCGGGGTATCGGTTCAGCGATCATCCGGGCTATGTGGCGGGGTTCCGCCGGGCGCTGGCGACGGTGGCCGGGCTGCCCTGCGAGGTGATCGTGACGCCGCATCCTTCGGCCAGCGGGCTTTTCGACAAGCTGGCGGGCAAGGCACCGCTGGTGGATGCGGGCGCGTGCCGCGCCTATGCGGCGCAGGGTGAGGCCGGGCTGGAAGCGCGGCTGGTGAAGGAAAAGCAGTGAGCTGGAAGATTACGGTCGATGGGCCGCGTTCAGTGATAGAGGCGGCGCTGGTCGCGCATGAGGAGGCGGTGGACTGGGACGAGGCGGTGATCCTTGCCGGTTCGGAGCAGGCCGAGGACCGGCCGCAGGACTGGCGGATGGAGGTCTATTACCCGCGCAAGCCCAGCCGCGACGACCGGCGTGCGCTGGCGGCGCTGTTTCCCGGGCCGATGCCGACGCCGGTGATCGAGGAACTGCCCGAGACCGACTGGCTGGCGGTGAGCCAGCAGGAGCTGGAGCCGATCCGCGCCGGGGCGTTTCATGTGCGGACGCCGGGGTTTGACGCGTGCGGCGAGGCGGGGGTGCGCGATTTCGTCATCCCGGCGGCGCAGGCGTTCGGCACCGGCCACCATGCGACGACGGCGGGCTGCCTTGCCATGCTGACGCTGATGCGGCGGGAGGGGGTGGTGGTGCGCAACCTCGCCGATATCGGCACCGGCACCGGGCTGCTGGCGTTCGCCGCGCTGCACCTGTGGCCGCGCGCTCTGGCGACGGCGAGCGACATCGACCGGGCCTGCCTGCCGGTGGTGCTGTACAATACCGGGATCAACGGGGTGGCGATGGGCGCCGGTCCGGGGCGGCTGACGATGACGATCGCGCCGGGGATGGACGATCCGCTGCTGGCGGCGCGCGGGCCATACGACCTGATCTGCGCCAATATCCTGGCCGGGCCGTTGATCGAGCTGGCGCCGGATTTCGCGCGGGCGCTGGTGCCGGGCGGGTCGCTGGTGCTGGCCGGGCTGCTGGCGGTGCAGGAGGATGCGGTGCGCGCGGCATGCCGGCGGGCCGGGCTGCGACTGGCGCGCCGCGCGGTCAGCGGCGACTGGTCGATCCTTTGGCTGCGGAAGCGGGCGCGGGCGGGTGTCAGGGCGAGCCGCGTGGGGGAATTGCCGGAATGGTCGCGGCGGTGGTGATCGACTTGTGGCGTACCGCCATCAGGAGGGCGCTGCCCTCCTGAAACCTCCCGGCAAAGGCGACGCCTTTGCAAACCTTCTTAATGGTTATTCCGGCATTTCGAAGGTTTCATGGCCGCTGACGCGGCAAGAAAGAGGTCCGTGGTCCAGGGGCTCAGCCCCTGGCGGGTGCAGGGCGGCGCCCTGCTCTTTGCCCCCGTCAGCGCGGCTTGACGAATTTCAGGACGAGCTGGTCGGTCCTGTCGTGGAGGTCGAAGACTTTCGCGGTGTGGTCGTCGTCGGCGCGGCGCAGGGCCATGGATTCGTCGGCGAGGACGAAGCCGGCTTTTTCGGCATCGGTGATGACGCGCGATTCCTCGATGCGGTGGAGGGTGCCGGCCTCGCTGGTGCCGGTGCCGGCGTTGCCGCGGTGGTCGACGACCAGGTAGACGCCGCCGGGCTTGAGCGCCTTGAACACGGCGGCATTGGTGGCGGTGGCGTTGCCGCCGTTGAGGTAGAGATCGTGGTAGTTCTGGCTGGTCCAGACGAGGTCGAGCGGTTCGGGGGCGGAGAAGACGGCGCCGCGCTGGAGGGTGACGTTGGCGTAGGCCTTGGTCACAGGCTCGAAACGGGCCACGTATTTGTCTGGGATGGCGGCGGGGAGCCAGGCGTGGACTTTGCCGCGCGGGGCGACGGCCTTGGCGAAAATGCGGGTGAAATAGCCGCCGCCGGGGAGGAGTTCGCCGATTTTTATGCCGGGTCTGATGCCGGCGAAGGCCAGCAATTCGGCGGGCTTGCGCAGGTCGTCGCGGGCCTTGTCCTCGGCGGGGCGGGCGGGATCGGCGATGGCGGCGGCGACCGGCGCGGCAGGCCTGGCGGTGGCTGCCAGCGGGGTGGCGAGAGCGAGGATCAGGGCGAGACGGCGCATCGGGGACCTCCGCATGGGAACGTGCCGGATGCTATCGCGCCGGGTCTGCCGTGGCGAGCGGAAACCCGAGCGGAGGCGGTGATCGTGTTCAGCCGGCCCGGCGGACGATTTCGGCCCAGGCGGCTTCGTCGATCACCGGCACGTTCAGCTTTTCGGCCTGCTTGAGCTTGGTGCCGGCGCCGGGGCCGGCAACGACGAGGTCGGTTTTCGCGCTGACCGAGCCGGCGGCCTTGGCCCCGAGCGCCTCGGCCTGGGCCTTGGCTTCCTCGCGGCTCATGGTTTCGAGCTTGCCGGTGAAGACCACGGTCTTGCCGGCGACTTCGCTGTCGCGGGTTTCGACTCTGTAGGCGGGCGGGGTGACTTGCCCCAGGAGGTCGTCCCAGACGTCTATGTTGTGGGGTTCATGGAAGAAGTCGCCCAGGGCCTCGACCACGGCGGGGCCGATGCCGTCGATGGAGGTCAGTTCGGCCAGCGCCTCGGCGTCGCCGGCATGGGCGCGCATGGCCGTTTCGCGCAAGGCGGGGAGCGTGTGGAAGCGCTTCAGCAGGTCGCGCGCGGTGACGGCGCCGACGTGGCGGATGCCGAGGCCGAACAGGAGGCGGGCGGCATCGGGCGCGCGCTTGGCCTCGATCGCCGTCAACAGGTTATCCACAGACTTGTCCTGCCAGCCCTCGCGGCCGACGATCTCGCTGCGGCGCTTGCGGAGACGGAAGATGTCGGCGGGGGATTCCAGCCAGCCGAGCTGGAAGAATTCGGCGATGGTCTTTTCGCCGAGACCCTCGATGTCGAGCGCGGCGCGGGAGACGAAGTGGCGCAGGCGTTCGGTGCGCTGGGCGGGGCAGACCAGGCCGCCGGTGCAGCGGACATCGACTTCGCCTTCTTCGGCCACCGCTTCGCTGCCGCATTCGGGGCAGTGATCGGGGAAGTGGTAGGGGTCGCGCGGTTCGTCGCGGGTGAGGTTTTCGACGATCTGGGGGATGACGTCGCCGGCGCGCTGGATGACGACGCGATCCCCCGGGCGGGCGCCGAGGCGGGCGATTTCGTCGCGGTTGTGCAGCGTCACGTTCTGGACGACGACGCCACCGACGGTGACCGGCTTGAGGCGGCCGACCGGGGTGAGCTTGCCGGTGCGGCCGACCTGGATCTGGATGGCTTCGAGGGCGGTTTCGGCGCGTTCGGCGGGGAATTTGTGGGCCATGCCCCAGCGCGGGGCCTTGGCGACGAAGCCGAGGCGCTCCTGCCAGTCGAGCCGGTCGACTTTGTAGACGACGCCGTCGATGTCGTACGGCAGGTCGGCGCGGGCGTGCTCGATGCGGCGGTAGTGGGCGAGCATGGCGTCCACGGTTTCGCAGAGTTCGAGGCGGGGGGAGACGGGGACGCCCCAGTGGGCGATCTTCGCCATCATCTCGAACTGGGTGGCGGCGGGGACGGCGCTGGCGGCGCCCCAGCCGTGGGCGAGAAAGCGCAGCGGGCGGCTGGCGGTCACGCGGTCGTCCTTCTGGCGGAGCGAGCCGGCGGCGGCGTTGCGGGGGTTGGCGAAGATCTTGTCGTTGGCGGCTTCCTGGCGCTGGTTGAGGGCGAGGAAATCGGCGCGGGCCATGTAGACCTCGCCGCGGATTTCGAAGACTTCGGGGATGTCCTCACCCCGCAATTGCTGCGGGATGTCGGCGATGTGGGCGACGTTGGCCGTCACGTCCTCGCCGACCTGGCCGTCGCCGCGGGTGGCGGCACGGCGCAAATGGCCGTGTTCGTAGCGCAGCGAGCAGGACAGGCCGTCGATCTTGTCCTCCGCCGTCATCGCCACCGGGGCGTCCTCGGGCAGGTTGAGGAAGCGGCGGACGCGGGCGACGAATTCGGCGGCGTCCTCGTCGGTGAAGACGTTGTCGAGGCTCATCATCCGGACTTCGTGGGTGACTTTGGCGAGCGGCGAGGCGGCGACTTCGTGGCCGATCTGCTTGCTGGGGGAGTCGGGACGGATGAGGTGGGGGTATCGGGCTTCCAGTTCGGCGTTGCGGCGGACGAGGGCGTCGTATTCCGCATCGCTGATCTCGGGCGAGTCTTCGGCGTGGTAGCGGCGGTTGTGGTGTCTGATCTGGCGGGCGAGGCGCATCAGTTCGTTGGCGGCTTCGGCTTCGGACAGGTCAGTCATCGAGGCTTGCCAGTTCGCGAGCCGCTTCGATGTAGGCGTCCTCGTTCTCGCGTCCACCTACTGCGAGCACGAGCAGGAGAACGATTTCGTCCTGCACCTGATAGATCATCCTGATCCCGCGTGCCCTGAGCTTGATCTTGTAGCAGTTGGGCATGTGCGAAAGGGCGTCGCCCGGAACGCGGGGATTGCGGCGGCGTTCGTCGAGCTTGCGGGCCAGTTGGCGCTGGACGGCCGTGTCGAGCTTGTCGAACCGCTTTTTGGCCTTGGGTCGGAAAATGACTTTATAGGTAGTCGTCAAGATTGACCTCGATGGCGTCTTCCAACCCCCGGGCAAGCTCGGCTTCGGCTTCGCGCTCCATCCGGCGGTCGGCGACCAGATCGCAGAGATGCTCCCAGACTTGCGGGGAGATGACGTAGGCAACCGGCTTGTTGCGGCTGAGGATCGCCACCTGGCGGGACTGCGCTTCGGCGATCACGGCAGCCGGGTTGGCCTTGAGGTTGCTGATGCTGACACAGGCTTCGGCCAGCACTTCCTCAATGATCGGGGGTTTGAGCGGCGCGTTCATGACCCGAATTTAGTCCTCGTCCGTGGTCTCGTCAATCACGCTCCCTCCAGCAGGCGTTCGGCCTGGGCGCGGGCTTCGGGGGTGACTTCGGCGCCGGAGAGCATGCGGGCGATTTCGTGGCGGCGGCCTTCGGCGTCGAGCAGATGGACCGAGGTGCGGGTGACGGTGCCCTGGTTGGACTTGGCGATCATGTAGTGGGTCTGACCTCGGGCGGCGACCTGGGGGCTGTGGGTGACGGCGAGGAGTTGGCCATTGGTGGCGAGGCGGGCGAGGCGTTCGCCTATTGCCGACGCGACGGCGCCGCCGACGCCGCGGTCGATCTCGTCGAAGATGACGGTGGCGGCGCCGCCGTGTTCGGCGAGTGCGACCTTGAGCGCGAGGATGAAGCGGGACAGTTCGCCGCCGCTGGCGATCTTGCCGAGTGGGGCGAAATCGGCGCCGGGGTTGGTGGCGATGAGGAATTCGACGGCATCGATGCCGGCGGCGCCCCAGCGGTCTTCGGGCAGGCGCAGGACCTGGGTGCGGAAGCGGGCGGCGTCGAGTTTCAGCGGGGCGAGTTCGGCGGCGACCGCCTGGTCCAGCCGCCGGGCGGCTTCGGCGCGGGCGACGGAGAGGGCTTCGGCGCGGGCGCGGTATTCGAGGCCGGCTTCGTGCGCGGTGGCGGCGAGCGTGGCGATCGAGGCTTCGCCGCCTTCGATGGCGTCCAGTTCGGCCTGCATCCGGGCGGCCCTGGCCGGCAGGTCGTCGGCGGCGCAGGCGTGCTTTCGGGCGGCGGCGCGCAAGTCGAACAGGCGGGTTTCGATGCGGTCGAGCGCGAGGGGATCGTGGGTCAGCGCCTCGCTGGCGCGATCGAGGCGGTCCTCGGCTTCGCCCGCCTCGATCACCGCGCGGTCCAGCGCTTCGAGCGCTTCGGCGAGCAGGGGGTGTTGGGACGCGATGCGATCGAGTCGGCGGGCGGCGGCGCGCAGGGAAGCCAGGGCGGAATCGGAGCCGGCGAACAGGTGGTTAAGTTCGGCAAGGTCGCCGGCCAGCCGCTCGCCCTTCTGCATGTCCGCGCGCTGGGCGGCGAGTTCCGCCTCCTCGCCAGGCTGGGGATCGATCGAGCGGAGTTCGACGAGGTGGGCTTCGAGCAGGTCGCGCTCGGCCGAGGCCTGTTCGACCCGGGCGCGGGCTTCGGCGAGCGCATCCTCGGCGCGGCGCCAAGTGCGCCAGGCCTGTTCGACGCCGGCGACATCGCCGCCGGCGTAGCGATCGAGCAGGGCGCGGTGGCCGCGCGGGTTGACCAGGCCGCGATCGTCGTGCTGGCCGTGGAGTTCGACGAGCGCGGGGGCGAGTTCGCGCAGCAGGCCGGCGCTGGCGGGCTGATCGTTGACGAAGCCGCGCGAGGTGAGGCCGCCGTTGCCGTCGGCCCGAAGCTGGCGGCGCAGCAGCAGGGGCTCGCCGGGTTCGTGGGCGATGCCGGAATCCTCCAGCAGGGTGGCGATGGCCGGGGGCAGGCTCGGGAAATCGAAGCTGGCGTTGACGCTGGCCTGTTCCTCACCGGCGCGGATCAGGCCGGCGTCCGCCCTCATGCCGAGGACGAGGCCCAAGGCATCGAGCAGGATCGACTTGCCGGCGCCGGTCTCTCCAGTGAGCACGCCGAGGCCGGGGGCGAACGACAGGTCGAGCGCCTCGATCAGGACGATGTTGCGGATAGCGAGCCGGGTCAGCATGTTCGCGCGACGTTCTAATCATCGCGCCGGGGGGTGGGAACAGGTTTTTTGGCCCCGGTGCCGGAATCAGAAGCCGAGCTGGTTGGCGGCGAGCGCCCAGGTGGCGATGAACAGGGCGGCGATGGCGATGTGTTCCGGCCAGACGCGGCGGGGTTCGGGGGCCGGGGACTGGGTCAGGTCGACGGGAATCGCCTCGCCATCGCGCCAGGCCACGGCGAATGGGGGTTCGGCTTCATCCGGCTTTGCGGCGATCTCGCACTTTCCCGACATGTCCATGGCGGAACCTCCTGATCGAAGCTCTTGCCATGGCCGGGTTGAAGGGCTGGAAAGGCCTGCCCTAGGGGGTCACCCATAGCAATCGATCACACGAACGGCGGTTCGACCTCGATCCGGTCGGCCAGGGTGATGCGGTCGAGAATTTCGGCCATCTCGTCGCGCAGCTGGAGCATCAGGCCACGCAGGCGGCAATCGGCTTCGGGCAGGCAGTTCGAGCAGGTTTCATGGGCATTGCGGCTGGCGCAGGGGACCAGGGCCAGGCTGCCGCGGGTGAGCCTGATGATGTCGCCATAGCGGATATCGACCGGGGGAAGCGCCAGTTCATAGCCCCCTTCCCGCCCCCGGTGCGAGGTGACGAGACCTTCGCGGACCATCTCCGAGAGGATCACGGTCAGGAACTTGCGGGGGATGTTCTGCGCCTCGGCGATGGTGTCGAGCCGGACCGGGCCTTGCTGCCAGGTGTCGGCAAGGTGCTGGAGGGCGCGAATGCAGTAGCGGGTTTTCTGGGAAAGCATCGGTCAACCGGGGCCGCTTCCGGGAGGGAGTGGCGGCGCCGCACTTCAGACCGGTGCGGGATGAATGTCAACCTGGGGAATAGATTTGCCGGAAGGCTCAGCTGGCGCGGGTGCCGGGGGCGTGGATGCCCATCAGCTTGAACGCCTTGGTGTACCATTCGCTGCCCGGATAGTTGGCGCCGAGCACGGCGGCGTTCTTCTGCGCTTCCTCTGGCAGGCCGAGGGCGAGGTTGGTCTCGACCAGGCGATACAGCGCCTCGGGAGTATGGCTGGTCTTCTGGTAGGATTCGATGACGTTGCGGAAGCGGGTCTGCGCGGCGAGCCATCTGCCGGAGCGTTCGTAGAACCGGCCGATGTCCATTTCCTTGCCGGCGAGGTGATCGGCGACGAGATCGAGCTTGAGCCGGGCATCGGTCGCGTAGCGGGTGTCCGGGTAGCGGCGGACGACGTCGTTGAGCGCCTGCATCGCCTGCTGGGTGGTCTTCTGGTCGCGGCTGACGTCGCTGATCTGCTCGTAGTAGCACAGCGCGATCAGGTAATAGGCGTAGCCGGCGTCCTTGTTGCCGGGGTGGATCGACAGGAAGCGCTGGGCCGACTGGATCGACTTCGAATAGTCGCGCGAGACGTAATACGAAAACGCGCTCATCAGCTGGGCGCGGCGCGCCCACGGGGAATAGGGGTGCTGGCGCTCGACCTCGTCGAACAGGGCGGCGGCGGCGGTGGCGTCGCCCTTGTCGAGCTTGGCCTTGGCGGCGAGATACAGCGAATCGACATCGCGCGCGATGTAGGCGGTGTCCTTCACCTTGCCGGCGCGGCCGCCGCAGCCGGCGGTCAGCAGCATGGCCCCTGCGGCCAGCGCGCCGATGGCGAGGCGCGCATGTTCACGGCCGGACCGGCGGGCGGCGGGAGCGCGGCGGGCCGGGGCGAGCGACAGGTCGGCGTTGTGCATGAGGGGGCCTATAACCAGCCGCCGGCTGAACGCCAAGTGAAAGCGGGAACCGGGTGGGACGATGGCCGTGCAAGTCAATTCAAACCGTCCTTCGCGCGGCAATCAGTAAATGCGTGGTTGTGCACCTAATTTGGATACGGTCTGCGCAACCTCGTCTTTCGCCCTACGCTAAATTGCCATAAACGCCGGCCAAGACGCGCCATATCGCACCCCTGATTCGGACTGTGCGGGGCAATCCGCTGGGGACGGAAATGGGCAAAACACACCTGGATATCTCGATTCCGCGTTTCGGCGGCATACTCGCCCCCTATCGACCAGCCGTGATCACCATCGGCGTGCTCAGCGCGGTGCTCAATTTCCTGCTGATCGGCGGCTCCATCTACCTGATGCTGGTCTACGATTCGGTCCTGCCCGGCCGGTCCTATCCGACGCTCGCCGGCCTGTTCGCGATGATCACCGCGGTCTATGTCTTCCAGTGCGTGTTCGAGCAGGCGCGCCAGCACATCCTCTCCGACATCGGCGCATCGATCGACCGGCGGCTGGCGACGCGGGTGCAGGACGCGGTCGCGGTGATCGCGCTGCGCGGGCAGAAGGGCCCCGGCGACGGGCTGGCGGCGATGCGCGATCTCGATGCCGTCAGGGCCTGGCTGTCTTCGCCCGGGCCGGCCGCGTTCCTCGACCTGCCGTGGATCCTGTTCTTCGTGATCGCGGTGGCGATGCTGCACTGGCTGCTGGCGCTGGCGGTGCTGCTCGGCGCGGCGATCTCGGTCGCGCTGACTTTCCTCACCGAGCGGGCGACGCGCGAGCCGATGCGCGGGCTTTCCCAGGTCCAGTCGCAGCGCAACGGCATTGCCGAGGCCAACCTGCGCCATGTCGAAGTCCTCGCTGCGCTCGGCATGCGGCGGCGGATGCGGGACCGCTGGGAGGCGGTCAACCAGGTGTTCCAGGGCGCCAACAAGCAAATGGCCGGCAGCATCGCCCACTATGGCGGCATCAGCCGGGTCTATCGCATGTTCCTGCAGAGCGGGCTGGTGACCCTGGGGGCGCTGCTGGTGATGAGTGGCAAGGCCAGCGGCGGGGTGATCTTCGCGTCGTCCATCCTGTGCGGCCGGGCGCTCGCGCCGATCGATTCGGTCATCGGCAACTGGCGCGCGTTCAGCGCCGCCCGCAGTGGCTGGGCGCGGCTGCAGGCCATTTTCGCGCAACTGCCGGAGGACAAGCCGTCCGACGTGGAACTGCCGCTGCCCTGCCGCGAGCTCGCGGTCACCCAGCTGTTCGTCGCGCCGCCCGGAACCCAGCGGCTGACCGTCAGCGGCGTCGACTTCGCGCTTGCCGCCGGCGATGCGGTCGGCGTGATCGGGCCGAGCGCGGCCGGCAAGACCTCGCTGGCGCGCGCCTTGACCGGGGTGTGGCGGCCGGCGCGCGGCACGATCCGGCTGGACGGCGCCACGCTGGACCAGTGGGACCCGGAACGGCTGGGCCTGGCGATCGGCTACCTGCCGCAGACCGTCGAGCTGCTCGACGGCACGATTGCCGAGAACATCGCCCGGTTCGAGCCGGATGCGCCCTCGGCAAAGGTGATCGCGGCGGCGCGCGCGGCGGGCATTCACGAGCTGGTGGTGGCGCTCCCCCAGGGTTACGACACGCCGGCGGGGGCGGATGGCCAATCGCTTTCGGCCGGCCAGCGGCAGCGCGTCGGCCTGGCCCGTGCGCTCTACGGCGATCCGTTCCTCGTCGTGCTCGACGAGCCGAACTCCAACCTCGATGGCGACGGCGAGGCGGCGCTGGAAGCGGCGATCGAGCGCATTCGCGCCCGTGGCGGCATTGCCGTCGTCATCGCCCACCGGCCTTCGGCACTCGCCAAGGTCAGCCATGTGCTGTTCCTGCGCGAGGGGCGGGTCGAAGCCTTCGGCCCGCGCGATGAGGTGCTTCGCGCCATAACCGCCCGCGCGGCGCCGCCGCCATCGACCGGGGTCACATCCAAGATGACGCCCGGCCGGCCGGTTTCGACCGCCGGCGCAGCCAGTTGAGAGCGCCAGAACCGATGCCCGAACCTATTGACGCGAAGCTTCCGGGGACCCTGGACGATTCGGCCCGGTCGCCCCAGGAATATGACCCGGACGCCCGCATGGCCGCCGGCATCCGCCGGTCGCGCCGCCTGCTCGCGGCGGTTGGCGGGGCCGCCTTTGTCGGGCTGGTGCTGGTGCCGATCGGGGGTGCGGTCGTGGCGCCAGGCACGGTCGGGGTGGAAAGCCGGGTCAAGCGCATCGCCCATCCGACCGGCGGCGTCGTCGCCCGGATCATGGTTGCCAATGGCGATCATGTCGAGCGGGATGCCCCGCTGGTCCAGCTCGACAATGGCGTCTCCGGCGCCGAAAACCTCTATTCCAACCTCACCGTCGCCCAGATGCAGGCGCAGCGGTCGCGGCTCGATGCCGAGCGGATGGGGGCGAACACCCTGTCGTTCCCGCCGGAACTGCTGGCCAGCCGCGACCCCGGCGCCCTGGCGGCGATGGCCAGCGAGCGCAGGCTGTTCCAGACGCGCACTTCCGAACTGGCCCAGACCCGCGCCCAGCTGCAGGCGAGGATCGTGCAGTACGGCAAGCAGATCAGCGGTTTCGAGGCCCAGATCGCCGCGCTTCGCAAGCAGCAGGCGCTGATCGCGCCGGAGCGCGAGGGCGTCCGCACTTTGTGGGACAAGGGGCTGGTCACCATCGCCCGGATGAACCAGCTCGAGCGCACCGCAGTGGACATGGATGGCACCATCGCCTCGCTGCAGGCCCAGATCGCCCAGTCCCAGGCCCGGATCAGCGAAACCCGCGAGCAGATCCTGACGCTGGACCAGAGCCGCCGCGCCGAGGCCGGGACGCAATACGCCACCTTGTCGAACACGATCAACGACCAGCAGATCCGCCGCACCGTCGCCACCGAGACCGACCGTCGCTCGCTGGTCCGCGCGCCTTATGCCGGCGTGGTCGACAAGCTGGCGCTGACCGCCACGGGCGACGTCATCAGGCCCGGCGAGCCGTTCATGGAGATCGTGCCGGATCGCGACCGCCTGACGATCGAGGTGATGATTTCGCCCAACGACATCGACCAGGTCCACACCGGCCAGGACGCGCGGATCAAGTTCACCGCGTTCAACAACACTGCCACGCCCGAGATCGCCGGCCGCGTCACTTATGTCGCGCCGGAACGCAGCACCAACCCCGAGACCAAGGCATCGTTCTACGAAGCCCGCATCGAGATCGAGCCGGCCGCGATCAAGCAGAGCGGCATTCCCGCGCTGAAGCCAGGCATGCCGGCGGAGGCCTTCATCGCCACCGGCACCCGGCCGATGATCTCCTACCTGACCAAGCCGCTGCGGGATCAGCTCGAACGCGCGTTCCGGGACAACTGATCCGATGCGCCGCGTTTCGATCGTCGCCCCGCTGGTCTTCGTGGTTTCCATTGCACCGGCGCGGGCGGCCGATCCGTTGCAATCGCCGATCCTCAGCGCGGTCGCCGCGGCGCGGGAAGCCGGCATTCCCCCGACGCCGCCGCCTTCGACCATCGCGCCGGTGTCGGACATCCAGCCTGCCGGCCGGCTGGATGTGGCCCCGGCGACGGCGGTCAGGACGCTTGCCGAAGCGGTCGCCCTGGCGGCGCGGACCAGCCCCAGGCTGGAGGCCCAGCGCGCGGCGGCGCGGGCCAGCGACGAGCGCGTGCCGATCGCGCGCGGCGCCTATGGGCCCACTGTCCAGGTGCAGGGAAGCTATTCGCTGACTCATGACTGGAACGACAGCCAGGGGCCTTTCTCCCCCGCCGTCGACCAGAGCGGGTGGACCCGCAGTGCCGCCGCCATTCTCACCCAGCCGCTGCTGACCTTCGGCCGCAACCGCGCCAGCGAGGCCATCGCCCGCGCCCAGTCGCGCTATGCCGGAGAGCAGTTGCGCATTGTCGAGAACGAGGTGCTGCTCAACGCCGTGGCGGCTTATGTCGCGGTCATCCGCGATGCCAATGCCGTGGCCATTGCCCGCCAGAATGCGGCGATCCTGGCCCGGGAGCTGGAGGACGACACCAGCCGCTATGCGGTGCGCGAGATCACCATGACCGACCTGCTGCAGGTCCGCAACCGCCATGCCGCAGCCGAGGGCGCCCTGCTCCAGGCACAGGGCCAGCTCGCCGCCAGCCAGGCACAGTTCCTCCGCGACGTCGGCGCCCCGCCCGGCGAACTCGCGCCGCCGGACCTGCTCGAGGTGCCGGTGGGCGAAATCGACGCCGCCTATGACCTTGCCGATCGCGCCAGTCCGGTGGTGGCGGCGGCCCGCTTGCGCGAAGGGGTTTCCCGGGGCCAGCTCGAAGCGGCACGGGCGGAATGGCTGCCCCGGGTCGATTTTCGCGGCACGGCGGCGGTCGGCACCCTGACCCCGTACAACGACTTCCTGCGGTCGCGGCGATTGCAGGCCGAAGTGGTGGCGACCGTGCCGCTCGTCGATCTCAGGCGCCCGGCCCAGGTGGCCGAGGCCCACGAGAACAACAAGGCCGACTGGTTGCTGATCGACCAGGCGCGGCGCGAGAACCGGGCGCAGGTCGCCAGCGCCTGGAACCAGCTTGCCGCCACCCGCGCCAGCCTGGCCTGGTACTTGCGCGCGGTCGAAGCGGCCCGCACCGCTTATGAAGATGGCCGCATCGAGGCCCGCGCCGGCCAGCGCACCACCATCGAGGTGCTCGACCTCGCGCGGGACCTCCTGTTCGTCCAGACCAGCTACAATGGCGCGCTGGCGAGCGAATATGTCGCGCGCGCCAGCCTGCTGGCGGCGATGGGCCGGCTCGATGCCGCCAGCCTCGGGCTGGGCGGCGGCGAAATGGCGGGCAGGCATGCCGCCAGGGTGCGGCACGACGGCGACCTGCCGTTCCTCACGCCGCTGCTTCACCAGCTCGACGGGCTCAGCCCGGTGCGGCTGCACAAGCGCCGTGTCAGCGGCGATCGCGCGGCGAAAGTGCGCATCGGTGCGCCGATGCCGCTGCCTGCCGACGCCCCCGACCTGCGCGCCGATCCGACGGCGATCGGCCGGCACTGACCGTCGGGCCGGCCTGGCCTCCCACCCCGGGCCGCTCCATCCGGCATTGCATCGCGCGGGCAACGCCGCCATCGTCCCCGCGCCGCGCGACGGCTGTCACGACGATCCTGCAAGGCTGAATTTCCGGATGCATGCTCAAGCCTCGGTCCTGCTCGAAGGGGTCATCCTGCTCACCGCCGCGCTGGCCTGCGTGCTGGTGTTCCGCCGGCTGGGGCTGGGCGCGACGCTGGGCTACCTTGTCGCCGGCGCGCTGGTCGGGCCGCAGGGGCTGGCGCTGGCCGGCGATGCCCAGGGCAAGATCGGCTTTGCCGAACTCGGCATCACCCTGCTGCTGTTCATCGTCGGGCTGGAACTGAAACCGAGCCGGCTGTGGCAGATGCGGCGCGACATTCTCGGGTTCGGCCTGCTCCAGGTCGCCGCCTGCGGGCTGGCGCTGGCCGGCATCATCGCGCTCGGGGTCGGCTTCACCTGGCCCGCCGCCCTGGCGCTCGGCCTGCCGCTGGCGCTGTCGTCCACCGCGCAGGTGCTGCCGATGCTGCAATCCTCGGGGCGCCTGCGCACCCCGTTCGGCGAGCGCGCGTTTTCCGTGCTGCTATTCCAGGACCTGTCGATCATCCCGCTGATCACCATCATCGCCGCGCTGAGCCGCAACCCGGCGGACCAGGGCGGGCCGTCCGGCTGGCTGCTCGGGCTCTATTCGGTGCTGGCGGTGATCGGCCTGGTGATCGCCGGGCGGCTGCTGATCCGGCCGCTGTTCCGCTTGATCGGCAACCTTGGCGAGCGCGAGATGTTCGTCGTCGCCGCGCTGTTCACCGTCGCCGGGTCCGCCGCGATCATGGAGGCACTCGGTCTCTCGACCGCGCTCGGCGCCTTCGTCGCCGGGGTCATGCTCGCCGATTCGCCTTATCGCCACGAACTGGAAGCCGATGTCGAGCCGTTCCGCTCGATCCTGCTCGGGCTGTTCTTCCTCGCCGTCGGCATGATGCTCGATCTCCACGCGATCGCCGCGCGACCGCTGTTCGTCGTCGGCATCGCGATGGCGGTGATCGTCACCAAATCGGTGATCGTCTTCGCCCTGGCGATGGCGGCGCGCATGGCCTGGCGCAATGCCCTGGCGCTCGGCCTGCTGCTCAGCCAGGGCGGCGAGTTCGGCTTCGTCCTGTTCACCCAGGCCCAGCACGCGCTGCTCGTCTCGCCCGAGGCGGCGAGCCTGTTCGGCGCCATCGTCACCGTCTCGATGGCGACGACGCCGTTCCTGATGGCCGCGACCCGCCGTTTCCGCGAGGCGCCGGCCCAGCCGCAAGGCGAGCGCGACGGGCCGCGCGCCGAAGGCGCCAGCGCCATCGTCGTCGGCTATGGCCGCTTCGGCCAGACGGTCGCCCAGATGCTCAACGCCGGCAACATCGCCGTCACCCTGATCGACAGCGATGTCGAGATGATCGACGTCGCCGGCGAGTTCGGCGCCAAAGTCTATTTCGGCGATGGCACGCGGATCGACCTGCTGCGCCAGGCCGGCGCGGCCGATGCGCAGCTGATCCTGTTCTGCATCGATGGCCAGCAGGTCACCGCCGCCGTGGTCGAGGCGGTGCACCATGCCTTCCCGGAGGCGTCGATCTATGTCCGTGCGTTCGACCGGCGGACGGTGATCGAGCTCAGCGGCTCGCCGATGCGCTATGCCGTGCGCGAGGTGCTGGAATCGGCGGTCAGGATGGCGCGCATGGCGCTGGAAAACATGGAGGTGGATCGCGGCGACATCGAGCGGGCCGAGGCGATGTATCGCGCCCGGGACCGCGAGCGGATGGGCCGCCAGATCGAGACCGGCGACCTGCGCGCGGCGCGCGACCGGATCATCAACAGCCCGATCGAGCAGCCGGGCGGCCTGTGACCTCGCGCCGGCTGTCAAGTATCGGACTGGCAGGAACCGGGACAGGCCGTGCCACGTTTTCGCTTTCCTACAGTTTCAACATATCCATATAGGTTATGCATATGTCAGGCCGACTCCTCTGAAGCTTGCGCCCATCCGGCATGACGCTAACACCGCATACGCATTTTCCCGTTCCATCCCGTAGCAGGACCCGTTCATGAACCCCCAGGATGCATTTGCCCCCGGCCTGACCGTTGGCGGCCTGATGGCGCTCAGCGGCGTCGAGTTCGGCACCAGCGGGGCGCGTGGCCTCGTCGCCGACATGACCGACCTCGTCTGCTTCGGCTACGCGCGCGGCTTCCTCGATTACCTCTCCGGCATCGGCGGCTTCTCCGCCGGCGGGCAGGTGGCGCTTGCCGGCGATCTCCGCCCGAGCACGCCGCGCATTCTCGCCGCCTGCGCCGAGGCGGTCCTGGCGGCGGGCGGCGTGCCGGTGTTCCTTGGCTATGTGCCGACGCCGACGCTGGCGCTGTGGTCGCTCGCCGCCCAGGCGCCGGGCATCATGGTCACCGGCAGCCATATCCCGGATGACCGCAACGGCATCAAGTTCTACCGGCGCGACGGCGAGGTGCTGAAGAGCGACGAGGCCGGGATGCGGGGCCAGGTGCTGAACCTGCCGCAGAGCCGCTTTGACGAGGCCGGGATGCTGGCCAACCCCGCCCCGCTTCCGGCCATCACCGACGCGGTCGAGGCCTATGTCGCCCGCTATGTCTCGGCGTTTGGCGGCGCGCTCGCCGGCATGAGGATCGGCGTCTACCAGCACTCGGCGGTGGGGCGCGACATCCTCACCCGCATCGTCAGCGAGCTGGGTGCCGAAGCCGTGCCGCTGGCCCGCTCGACCACGTTCATGCCGGTCGACACCGAGGCGATCCGGCCGGAGGACGTCGCGCTCGCCCACCAGTGGGCCAGCGAGCAGAGCTTCGATGCCATCGTCTCGACCGACGGTGATTCCGACCGGCCGCTGCTCGCCGATCATACCGGCGAATGGCTGCGCGGCGACGTGCTCGGCGTGCTCTGCGCCCAGGCGCTCGGCGCCCATCGCGTCGTCACCCCGGTTTCCAGCAACACCGTGCTCGAACGCTGCGGCAGCTTCGCCGCAACCAGCCGCACCCGCATCGGCTCGCCCTACGTGATCGCCGAGATGAACGCGGCGCTGGCGCGCGGCGATACGGCGGTCTGCGGCTACGAGGCCAATGGCGGCTTCCTGCTGGCCAGCGATTTCCGGCGCGGGGAGGCAACCATCACTGCGCTCCCGACGCGCGATGCCGTGTTGCCGATCATCGCCGTGCTGGCGGCGTCGAGGCCCGGCAAAGTCGCCGACCTCGTCGCCGCCCTGCCGCCGCGCGTGACTTATTCCGACCGGCTCAAGGAATTCCCGCAGGACCTTTCGACCCGCATCTTCGACCACCTGCTCGCCGGCGACGAGGCCGAGCAGCGTTTCCGTCTCGACGGCTATTTCCGCGCGATTGCCGGGCCGGTCGAGCAGATCGACCTGACCGACGGCATCCGCATGACCACGCGAACCGGCGCAGTGATCCACCTGCGCCGCTCGGGCAATGCGCCGGAACTGCGCTGCTACAGCGAGGCCGACGACCGCGAGACCGCCATCGGTATCGCCGAGGCGGCGCTGGCGGTGGTGGCGGGGCAATTGGTGGCGCGGTTCGCCGGGGCGGGTTGAATGCTCAGGGCACCGTCGCGGTGACGGACAGACCGGTGATCGCGAGCGAGGAAACCAGGTTCACGAACTTCTGGAACTCGACGATCGGCGCATTCGAAACATAGACGACATCGCGATTCTGCACCGGGAAAGACTGGGCGAGGAAGAACGCGGCTGGCTTGGCGAAGTCGAGCCGGTAGATGACCGGCACCCGGCCATCGGGCGTGCGCCGCGCCGTCTGCGCCAGGGCCGGATCGAGCGTGCCCGGATTTTCCAGCCGGAAGATGAAAACGCCGCGGACGTTTGCCCGTTCATCGCGCAGGCCACCGACTCGGCCCAGGGCCTGGGCCAGCGTGATGCCGTTGCCCTCGAACGGCACTTCGGCATTGGCGCCGACTGCACCCAGCGCGGTGAAACTGTACGGCTGGAACAGGGCGGTCACCACGTCGTCGGGCTGCATGCGGATGTTCTGGGCCGGATCGCGGATCACCAGGTCGAGCGGGAGCGAGACCACCCGCGCGCGCCGGGTGATCTGGATCGTGGTCTTGCCGATCGGCTGCTTGACCCCGCCGGCAGCGGCGATGACATCGAGCAGGCGCTCGCCCTTGGGCGTAAGCGGCACACGGGTCGAGCTGCTGACATCGCCGACCACCGTGACATCTGCGGCGGCATTGCGCGACAGCCTCACCACGACCTGGGGATCGTGCGCCTTGCCGGCCAGCCGGGCGGTGATCTCGCGCGCGAGCTGGGTCGGCGTGCGTCCGGCGGCGGTGAGGTTGCCGACGAAGGGAATGCTGACCCGGCCTTCGGCATCCACCATCTGGTCGGGCATCGTCGTGCCGCGGGCGGCGGCATTCGAGACCGACTGCCGGGCATCGCTGGCGATGCCGAACAAGGAGGCGGGCGGCGCTTCCCAGATCGTAATGTCGAGCACGTCACCGTTGCCGATCACGGTGCCGACCGCCTGGCCTTCGCCGAACGCCTCGGCAAAGCTGGCACCCGAACGCGCTTCGAGCAGACGCGCCGTTACCGCGTCGTCGACATCGACGACGCTGATGGCCTGGCCGCTGTCTTTAGGGGCATTCAGCACCGCCTTGGTGCCCGGTCCGCTCGCTCCGTAACCCGAGCAGCCGGCCAGCAGCAATGCCCCGAGCAGCACCGCGCAACGGCGCGGAGCGATGGCGGATTTCGACGTCATTGACATGGGTGCTTTCGGCAAGGGCGGCTCAGATCCGCCCGGCGTGCAGCCGGGCCATGGTTTCGAGCAAGGGCCTAATGTTCTCGAATTCATCGATCGACCACAAGGGACCGGAGGGCGCGTAATTTGCGGTGTCGCGCAACCATAGCCGGTAGTGGGCGAGCGGGGTGACCGCAGTGAAATCGACCTCGGGCCGGCTGGCGACATAGCTGGCCACGTCGAAACGCGGCGAGGGCGAAAGGCCGCGCGCTGCGCCGTGCTCCAGATAGTGGACCAGCGGCGCCATGCCCTCGGCCTCGCCGGGTTCCAGCTGTGACAGGTAGAAGAGCGGGTCGAATTGCGGGCACGGATTCAGGCCGTTGCGCCAGCCTTCGCGCAGGTAGTGCGTGACCGGGTCGATACCTTCGGGTAGCTCGCCAACGTGACGACAGTAGGTCGCCATGCAGAACAGCGGATGCGGATCACGCCGCTCGAATCGCCCGGCGAAGCGGAAGTGGTTGAACGGCGGCCGGTTCGCTTCGGCGACGTCGGGATTGGCCGACAAGTAAAACGTCTCGTCGAACAGGACCCGCACGTGGGGGTTGTTCTCGAAGAAATCCTCGGACGGTTCTGCCTCGCAGGCGGGCTCGGCCGGGACCGGCGCCTCGCCATCTTCATCGGCCGCTCCGGAATCGGTCACGGCAGTCTCGTCGGCAGCCAAGTCCGCGGCCTGCTCCACCGGCACGAACAGCGAATCGAGTGGTTCGGTGTAATTCCGGCCCAAGGCCGGCACCGGCGTTTCACCAGATTCCATCTCGCCGCGCAGCGCCTGTGCCGCCGCACGGCGCTCGGCGAGGTCGCCATTGATCAGCCGGGATACCGCCGAAAGCCGGGCACTGCGCTGGCTGGCACGCTCCACCTGGGTTTCGATCAGGCGCCCGATTTCCCGCTCGAGCGCCGCGATTTCGGTGGTCAATTGCTGCACGGCAAGTTCCGCACGGGCGCGCTCGGACATTTCCTGTTCGATAGCGGCCTGCGCGGCGGCGTTCTGTGCGGCAGCTTCGGCTGCCAGCCTTGCATGGTCCCGTTCGATCGCCTCCAGCCGTCCGGTCAGTTCGGCGCAGGTTTCCTGGGATGCCGCCAGTTCGAGCTTCAGCGCCACCCGCTCGGTTCTCGCCTGCCCCAGCCGGGCCAGAACGTTCGCCTGCGCCGCCTCGTCCCGCCGACGGGCATCGGCGAGCAGATCGAGCTCATGCTCGCAATTGGCGATCTCGGCGTTCAGGTCGCGCACCATGGCGACCATGCGCGCCTGCTCGGCACGCGCCTGTCCGGCCAAGCGCTCCCGTTCCCGCTCGACATCGGCGAGTTGCCCGGCGACCGAGTCCCGGGCTTGCCGTTCGCGCGCAACCTCGGCCTGCCGCGATTCCCGTTCCCGGGCGATTTCCGCCTCCAGCCGGTCCCGCTCCTCGCGGGCCTCGTCCAGCCGCGCATGGAACTCCTTGCGCGCGCCCTCGGCCTTGATTCGCGCCAGGCTGATCTCGTCGAGCTCGATTTCCAGCCGGGAAATGTCGCCGACCAGTTCGGCGACGATGGCCTCAACCCGGCGGCGTTCCGCCTCGGCGCCGGAAACCGCGCAAAGGGTCGCTTCGCGATCGGCCCGGGCCTGTGCCGAAAGCTGGCCGTGCTCGGCCTCCACCGCCGCCAGCTTGGCGCGCACGCTCTCGCACGCTTCGCGCGCTTCCTCGACATGGGCGAGCAGCGCCGCCCGCTCGGCCTCGGCCTCGGACCGCGCCTCGGCGAGGACGCGGTCACGCAACTCGGCCTGGTCTGACAGGCCATGGCGCAGTTCGGCCAGCTGGCGGCTGCGTTCGGCCTCGCGGTTGCGCCATTGCTCGCGCTGAATGGCCGCGATTTCCAGTGCTTCTTCCATTTCGGCCAGCCGCTGGCGCAGCAAGTCGAGTTCTGCATCGACACTCGCGCGGTCATCCGGGTCGGCTTGCAGACCCTGTTCGGCCTGGTTGGGAATAGCCATGTCGTTCACGATGTCCACCACCTGCTCTGGCCTTGGTTCACGGCGCGACCGCCTGGGCGAGCACCTGCTGCTCGATCGAAGGCAATTCCCCATCCCACAGCCCATCAGGCTGCACAAGCGCGAGCGTCGGATGACGCTGCCAGCCATATGTCCCGGGCCGCCGCATCTGAAAGGTTCCGGGTGCGCTTGTCAAAACCGTTTCGTAGCGCCCGAGCGCCGTCGGACGAACAGTGATCTCGGCGCTTTCGCCGCGAAGGCGGGCGCGGGCGATGGCTCGCACGTCGCATGGCCCGGCAACCGCGGCGACATCCGGGTCGTGCCATAGCAATTCGCGCGCTATGGCGAGGCCGTTCCGATTGCGCGCCAGCCAGGCGCCGTCATCCAGCAGGACGGTGATCGTGGTCGGGCTGCTGCGGAAATCCTGGTGGTGCTGGATCAGGCGGTCCAGCGCGCCATCATCGACGCTGTCCGCCTTCCCGTTGAGCGGCCAGCCCACGAGCCCGGCCTCCTCCAGCACCGTCGCCAGATCTTCGGCCGCCCAGGTTTCCAGTTCGGCAGGCAACGCCACCACCGGTTCGCACGCCACGGATTGCCCAGCCAGCGCCGCGAGGGCCGTGCGCAACTGCGCGGGCTCGCGGGCGACGACGTAGACCGGCAGTTTCTCGACCTGGTAATCGTCCGCCACCGCGCGAAAGTGCTCGGCGCGGCCGGTCAGTTCGTCCACCACCGCCGCCGGCAGGGCCGCAGCCAGGGCAGCCGGATCGATATCCAGTCCGCGCAGCTCGCTGCGGCCGATGAAATCCCACGGATGTTCGCGGCCAGCGGGCACGTAAGCCGCGGCTTGCGGATTGGCGGTCGTACTGAACCAGTCGAGGAACTTGAAATCGTTCAGCGGGCTACCGGGAAAGCGCAGCCACAGGTTGGGAATTCCCAAGGCCTCGGCGAAGATCAGGCCATGCAGCGAACTGCTGGCGATGGCCTCGCAGGAAAGCAGTTGCGCGAAGAATTCCGCTGGCGCGGCCTGCACGTCGATCACGCAGGTATCGGCCATGCGCGAAAGGCCATGCAAGGCGGGATGGTCGCGATCCGAATAGTGCGGCACGATGCCGAGCCGCCAGCGCTTCACCGCCTCGCCCGCATTCAGGCCCAGGGCCACCGGCGCCAGGACGCCGGGATCGCCGAGGGGAACGTCGCGCACCGCCAGGCCCTGCCGCCGCAGCGCGGCGTGGCTGAGCTTGCCCCGCAGTGCCCAGACCCGCTCCGCCCGCAGGCCGCCAAAGCCGCGATCAGGGTCGATCATGCCGCTGCCCCAGACGTGCGAGGCTTCGGTCGCCCAGTCGATCACGCTACCGAGCGCCAGAAGGTGCGGGTTGCGGATATTCCATTCGAAGTAGGTGCTGCAACCGGTCAGGTGGCTGACGAGGGCGGGGTTTATCGCATCGCCGACATTGGCGCAGCCGATGAAATGGCGCAGCGCCAGCGACTTCGTCTGGCTGGTCGCCTCGACCGGCACCTGGTCGGACGCTGGCATCGGCCGCTCAGTTCCCGCCACCGTCGCGGTAGAATCCGGCGATGGCATCCCAGGCCTCCGTTTCGTTCCAGCCATAGGACGCCGGATCGATGCGGTCGGTGTTGATTCTCACCAGCGGCTCGGCGAATTCGCGCTGGTCGGCCAGCGCGAGTTCGCAGGCCAGACCGGTCCGCTGCCGCATGGCATTGGCGAAACGCTGGGCGAACTGGCCCTGGCTCTCGACATAGCCCATCGGCCCGAACCGCTCCGCTCCCCGCCCGGCGACGATGTCATCCAGGTAACCGGCATAGGCGCGTCCAAGCAAGCCGACATGGATGTTGTCGCGCAGGTAGGCCGGCGTGTTGACCGCGGCGACCTTGCCCGCCGCCCAGGTCTTCATCAGGTAGGCACAGAAGCGCGGCTCCTCGAACGGCCCGAACGGATTGGCGATGACGAACTTGCCGAGCCTCACGCCGGCATGTCGCGACCAGAAGCGGATCACTTCGTGAGTCAACCGCTTGGACAGACCATAGGGCGAGAACGCCTCGCGCGGCGTCTCGCCGGCGCCCTCGTCGCTCTCGAACACGCTGCCGGTGCCGATCATCGCCTGCAACCCGCGCTCGGCCATCGCCGCCAGGACGGGACCGATGTTGCGCGTGTTGTCCGCCAGCGCACCGGCGACATCGAAGGTCAATTCCTTGTAGCCCTCGACCCGCGCGCCATGGTGGCACAGCACGTCGAACGGCTCGCGCGACACCAGCGCGCGGAACGCATCGTCGCCGAAGGCCATGCCGGGCTCGAGGCGCGCCACCCTTGCCAGCGCCTCGACCCGCCGCCCCCGCAGCCCGTCATAGGTCTCGCGCGGACGCAGCAGGGGCGCGGTCACCTCGTGGCCCGCCTCGGCCAGCGCGGTGGCGATCCACAGCCCGGAAAACGAGCTGCCACCGGTCAGCAGGACTTTCACTTCGCCCCCCGGAGCCGCTCCACGCCGTGGAACTCGGGGTCGAAATCGGGCCAGGCCGCATCCTTTTCGGAAATCTCGGCGGGCTCGATCGGCCACTCGATGCCAAAACGCGGTTCGTTCCAGCGAATGCCGCGCTCTTCCTGGGGCGCGTAGAAGTCGGAGACGAGGTAGAGTGCCTCGGTATCGTCGGTCAGCGTCAGGATGGCGTGGGCGAAGCCACGCGGAACGTACATCATGAGCCGGTTTTCAGCGGTCAGTTCGGCACCGAACCACTTGAGAAATGTCGGCGAATCCGGCCGCAGGTCGAGGATCGCGTCCCACAGCGCCCCCTTGAGGCAGCGCACGACCTTGACCTCGGCCGACGGCGCCAGCTGGTAGTGCATCCCGCGCAGGGTGCCCTTCTTCGCCGAGAGCGAATTGTTGGCCTGGACGAACCGCGTTTCCAGTCCCTCCGCGCCGAACTCCCGCTCGCAGAAGAATCGGGCGAAGAAGCCGCGATCGTCGCCGCGCTTTTCAAGCTCGATCACCCGCGCATCGGCCACCGGGGTCTGATGGAAAATCATCGTCGCGCCTCCCTCACAGCCAGTGCAGGTCGGCGTCGAGCCGACCGGCGTCCATGTGCGCCTCCAGCACTTTCAGCCGCATGAACTGCGACGAGCGGAAATCGGCGTCGGCGAAATTCATCTGCTCCATGCCCGCCTTCAACTCGCTGATCGCCTGTTCGAGGCTGACCTGCGGCTGGTGGCGCGGGGCGATCGCGGCATATTTGGCGAAATCGACCTTGTAGCTGCGCTTGTCCGGCGGGGCGTTGGTGTTGATCGAGACACTGGTGCCCGGCACGGCTGCCGCCACCGCCTTGGCAAGGTCCCGCACCTGGTAATTCCACGTGTCGGTGCCGACGTTGACCGCGACATAAGCGCCGGCTTCGGCCGGGTCGCGGATCAGCGCCCACTCGATCGCCCGGCTCATGTCCTTGACGTCGATCAGCGGGCGCCAGGGGCTGCCGTCCGACAGCACCGTGATCTCCCGCGAGGCGAGCGCACAGGCGACGAAGTCATTGAGCACCAGATCGAGCCGCAAACGCGGCGACATGCCGCAGGCGGTCGAGAAGCGCAGCGACGTGATCGTCGCCTCGCCCTTGCCGTTGCCCGGGTCGAGCGCCTCCAGCGCCCGCTCGGTCGCGACCTTCGAACGGGCATAGGCGGTCAACGGGTTCAGCTCGTCGCTCTCCTTGCGGGCGCCGCCTTCGGCATAGCCGTACATCGAGCAGGACGAGGCGAACACCACCCGGCTGCAACCCAGCGCCACGGCCCGCCGGGCGATGTCGGCACAGGCGAGGTGGTTGATCGCATCGGTGACGCCTTCGAACTTCACGCCCATCGGGTCGTTCGACACCGCCGCCAGCATGACCACCGCATCGACGGACGCGAGCAGCGTGTCCGGCAGCGTGCGCACATCGCCGAAATGCTGCGCAGCAATCGCCGTCTCGGGCAAGGCCCCGGCAGCAGTCAGGCAGTGCGCGAACAGGCCGGAATCGTAGCCGATCAGCGTGGCATCGGGCATCGCCGAGCGCAGGTGCCGGACGAGCACAGGGCCGATGTAGCCCATGTTGCCGGTAATCAAAATCTTCATGTCGAACCGTGCCTTGTTGGAATGTGTTACCAGATCTTCCACGGCGCATTGCCCGAGGACCACAGGCCTTCCAGGTAGATCTTGTCGCGAAGGGTATCCATCGGCTGCCAGAAGCCGTCGTGGAAATGGACCCCCAGTTGCCGTTCCGCAGCCAGCTGCTCCATCGGCTCACGCTCCCAGACCGACGTGTCACCCTCGATATAGCTGCCGACCTTGGGTGACAGGACGAAGAACCCGCCGTTGATCCAGCCACCGTCGCCCTGCGGCTTCTCCTTGAAGCCGAGCACGGTATCCCCGTCGAACTCGATCGCGCCGAAGCGGCCTGGCGGCTGGGTGGCCGTGACCGTGGCGAGCCGGCCCGAGCGGCGGTGAAGATCGATCACCGCCCGGATGTCCACGTCGCCAACGCCGTCACCGTAGGTCAGGCAGAACGCATCATCGCCTTCGACGAACGGCAGGATGCGCTTGATCCGCCCGCCGATCATCGTCTCCTCGCCGGTTTCCACCAGCGTCACCGTCCAGGGTTCGGCGGTGTTGTTGTGGATCGTCGTGGAGTTGTTGCGCATGTCGAATGTCACGTCGGACATGTGCAGGAAATAGTTGGCGAAATATTCCTTGATCACGTAGCCCTTGTAGCCGAGGCAGACAACGAAGTCGTTCACCCCGTGGGCGGCGTATATCTTCATGATGTGCCAGAGGATGGGCTTGCCGCCGATCTCGATCATCGGCTTGGGCTTGACCGAGGTTTCCTCGGAAATGCGGGTTCCAAGCCCGCCGGCCAGCAGGACAGCCTTCATCCAGTTTCCCCGACAGTCACAGTTGCACGGTCCTGGGCTCCACGCTTCCGGGACCCGGCCGCTTCCCGGCCTTGCCGCCGCCAATGCCGCAACAGCAGGGGGCGGTCAAATGCGAAGCCGATTGTATCTATCCGTTTTCGACCGACAATGGCTGCAATTGCGATCGAACCGATCCCCCGTACCGGAGCAACGACGAGGTTGCGGGACCATGGCCAAGCGGCTACCTGCCTGCTTCGAACGGGCAAGCCGCCCCCACCGGACAAGAGCAGATGCCAGTCGCCGAAACCCCCGCCCTGCTGACCATCATTACCCGCACCTACGGACAGCGCGAAGGCTTCCTGCAGGCTGCCGCCGCGTCCGTGTTCGGCCAGCTCCATCGTCCGATCGAATGGCTGATCGTCGAGGACGGGCCAAGCGCCGCCGGCGAGGTCATTGCGGCAGCGGACGTGCCTGAAGGCATCGCCGTCCGCGTCCTGACCAATCCGAAGCTGGGCCGCTCGGCCGCCGCCAACCGCGGGCTCGACGAGGCGACAGGCGCAGCGATCATGTTCTTCGACGACGACGACGAGCTTTTCCCGAATCACGGTTCCTGCCTGATGGACCTGCTCGAACGCCACCCGCTGGCGGCCGGGGCATATTCCGCCGCGATCGAGGCGGAGCGGGCCACCGAGGAGCCGGGTGCGCAGATCACTGCGGAGAAGATTCACTTCAGGCCGATGGCCAGCTCCGGCCTCCTGCTGCGGGCCAATCCGTTCCCGATCCAGGCTGTCGTGTTCCGCCGCTCCTGCGTGTTCCACCAGCGCTTCGACACCCGGCTCGATGCGCTGGAGGACTGGCTGTTCTGGACCGAGATCTTCCTGGAGCGCGACCTCGTCTGGACGCCCGAGATCACCAGCCGCTTCTATGTCCCCGCCAGCAAGGCGGTGCGCAAGCGCCGGCTGAAAAGCCATCGCGACGCCGAGCGCGATTATTCCATGCAGGCCGAAGCGCTATTCGCGGAGCGGGGGCTGTGGCGCTGGGGCGAGGTCGTCGCCCACGCCGATCGCCAACTCGGCGACCTTGCCCTGCTTGCCCGCTCCGAGCTGGACATCGCATGAAGATCCTGCGCAAGGCCGCCGCCGCCACCAAGGCCGCTGCCAGCAAGGCAGTGCTCAACGCCAACGCACCGCGCTATGCCCCCAATCGGGTCGGCCACCAGGGCGGCGCGGCCGAGCCGGAATGGCTCGACCTCAGATCCGCGCTGGACGTGTCCAGCCGCAAGAGCAACGCGCTGCCCGAACCGCTGCGACACCACACGAAGCGGGCCACCACCGTCGCGTTCTGCAGCCTGTCCCGCCTCTACCTGCCCAAGGCGCGGATCTTCGCCGAAAGCCTCAAGCGTTTTCATCCCGACTGGGAATACCACATCATCATCAACGATGCCTGGCCAGAGGACGAAGGCATCGAGATCGACGACATCGACCTCGTCGTGCCGATCCGCCACCTTTCGATCGACCGCTTCCATTCCTGGGTGTTCGGGATGGACGCCGAGGAACTCTGCTGCGCCACCCGGCCGTACTACTTCCGCGACCTGATGGAAGCCGGATACGAACGCGTATTCTTCTTCGACCCGGATATCGAGGTGTTCGCCCCGCTCGACCCGCTGGTCGACATGCTGGACAGCCATTCGGTGCTGCTCACCCCGCATATGGACAAGCCGGCCCATTCGGACGCCGAAATCCTCTACAGCGAAATGTCGGTACTGGCCCACGGGGTGTACAACCTCGGCTTCCTGGGCGCGCGAAACGACGCCAACGGCCGCGCGGTGATCGATTTCTGGAAGCACCGCCTGACCCGCTACAGCCTCAAGGAACACGCGCGCGGGCTATGGACCGACCAGAAGTGGTTCAATCTCGTGCCAGTCTATTTCGACGGCGTCCACGTCCTGCGCCACCAGGGCTGCAACGTCGCCTCGTGGAACATCTCCGGCCGTCCGGTGACCGAGCGGGAGGGCCGCTATTTCGCGGGCGAGGACGAACTCCTGTTCTTCCACTTCTCCGGCTACGACCGCGGCGTTCCGAAGCGGATGTTCGAGGTGTTCCGGCAGTTCAACCCGGTGCTGGAAGAGCTGTTCGCGCTGTACCAGCGCAAGCACAAGATCGCCTCGGCCGCCACGCCGATCTCGGAACCGCGCTGGGCGTTCAGCCAGTTCGACAACGGTGCCCCCCTCCCCTGGTCGGTCCGCAAGTTCTACCGGGACACGCTCGACCACCGCCTGATGTATCGCGAGCCGTTCTTCGCCGAGGCCGACCCGTCGTTCTACCAGCATGCCCGGCACACCGGTTTCGACTGGATCGCCGCCGAGTATGACCCGCCCGGCAAACTGCGGCGCTACTTCTGAAAATGCTGCGCCCGGGGCGATGCGTCCCTGTGTCGCGCCGGCACCTAACAATGAGTGACAGATGAACCTGGTCCACCAAGCCCGCACGCTCCTACGCCGCGCCGATCCGCTGTTCCTGGCGTGCGTCGTCGTGCCGGGCCTGCTGGCCGCGCTCTATTTCGGCATACTCGCTTCCGAGGTCTACGTTTCCGAATCCCGGTTCGTCATCCGTAGCCCCGACAAGAAAGTCGAGACCGGGGTCGAGGCCCTGCTGAAGTCCGGCCGCCTCGGCGCCGCCGGCGACGAAGCCTATGCGGTGAAAAGCTACATCCTGTCCCGTGACGCGCTCGCTGCAGTCAACAAGAACGGGGCTTACGAGAAAGCCTACCGGAACGGCTGGTTCAACGCCTTCGACCATTTTCCCGGCCTGAGCCTGGATGACAGCACGGAGCACCTGTTCCGCTATTATCTCGCCCATGTCCGCTTCGATGCCGAGAATTCCGGCTCGATCGACACCCTGACCGTGCGCGCCTTCACGCCGCGCGACGCGCAGCGGATCAACGCGCAGTTGCTCGATCTCGGCGAGGATCTGGTCAACCGCCTCAACGAACGCGGCCGTACCGGTCTGCTGCGCGACGCCCAGCGCGAGGTCGACGAGGCCCGCAGGAACGCGCTCAGCGCGGCCAGTTCGCTGTCCAGCTATCGCAACAACCGCGGCGTGCTCGACCCGGAAAAGCAGGCGCAAGTCCAGATCCAGATGATTTCCAAGCTGCAGAGCGACCTGATCGAGGCCCGCAACCAGCGCGACCAGATGCGCGCGGTGGCGCCGCAAAGCCCGCAGCTCGACGCCATGAACGCCCGCATTTCCGGCCTGGAAAGCCAGATCGGTCAGCAAACCGGCCAAGTCGCCGGGCAGCAGAACTCGCTGGCGGCATCCGGTCCGTCCTACCAGCGCCTGGCGATCGCCAGCCAGGTTGCCGATCGCCAATTGGCCAGCGCACTTTCGTCGCTCGAGGACGCCCGCCAGGACGCGCGCCGCAAGCACGTCTACATCGCCCGCATAGCCGAGCCCAGCCTGCCCGACGAGGCGGTCGAGCCGCGTCGCCTGCGCGGCTTCATCTCCACCGTGCTGGTGGGCCTGGTGATCTACGGCTGCCTCAGGATGCTGATCGCCGGCATGCTGGAGCACCGGGACTGAACCCGTGACGACGCAACTGGCCCGCTCCTTCGTCATCCAGTCGCGGGTGGTCTTCGCGCTGCTGATGCGCGAAGTGCTGACCCGGTACGGCCGGCACAACATCGGCTTTCTCTGGTTGTTCTTCGAACCGATGATGTTCACGCTGGGCATCACCGCGATGTGGAACGCGACAATGCACGCCTCCCAGCTCCCGATCACCGCATTCGCCGTGACCGGCTATTCCACCGTGCTGCTGTGGCGCAACATGCCCAGCCGTTGCATCGAATCCGTGACCACCAACCTGCAGCTCATGTATCACCGCAACGTCAAGGTGATCGACATCTTCCTCTCACGCCTGCTGCTGGAAGCGGTCGGTGCGACAATTTCCTACACGCTGCTGATCGTGTTCTTCTGGTATATCGGCCTGATGGAACTGCCCGAGGACGTGCTGAAGGTGCTCGGCGCGTGGGCGCTGCTGGCATGGTTTGGCGCGGCCCTGGCGATCCTGCTCGGCTCGCTGTCGGAACGAACCGAGCTGGTCGATCGCATCTGGCACCCGCTGGCCTACATCATCTTTCCGATCTCCGGGGCCGCATTCATGGTCGACTCCCTGCCGCCGGGATTCCAGGACGTGGTGCTGTGGGTGCCGATGGTCCATGGCATGGAGCTGATGCGCGAGGGCTATTTCGGCTCGCAGATCCGTGCCCATTACGATGTCAGTTACCTGGCGCTGGTCAATCTCGGCCTGACCTTCCTGGGGCTTCAGCAATCCCGGCTGGTCAGCAAGTTCGTGGTGCCGGAATGAGCACCCGGCGTGGCCGCGTCCACACCCGCATGGCCGGCATCGCCGCGCCGATGCCAACCCGTTGCGCTGAAAGGCTTGTCGCATGAACGAACCCATCGTCCTGGCCGGACATTCCCACGCCACTGCGCTGGGAGTTTACGTCGACACGCCGGATTTCGTCCATCGCCTGCTGCCGGTGCGCAACGAGGATCCGCGCTTCGAGGGTTTCACCGGCTTCTGGCCGCGCCAGGAGAACTACTGGAACAGTCTCGCCAAGGTCGTCGCCGGCCGCCGCGTAGCACTGCTGTGGGACGGCAACCAGCACAACGCGATCTGGCTGTTCAGCCGTGGCGTCGTGTTCGACGTGGCGCTGCGCGAGATGCCGGAACTGCCGATCCACCCGGGCGCAGCGGTCGTCCCGCGCGCCATGCTGCTCGCCCGCTTCGCCCCGGAACTCGATCAGCTGCGCGACGTCATCGCCCGCCTGCGCAAGGGCGGCGCCGGCGAGGTCATGCTGGTCGGCACTCCTCCGCCCAAGGGCGTCATCGCCGCCGAGCGCGGCTATCTGGCGGCCGAACCTTACTATGCCGAATTCGCCGCCGAACTCGGCCTCAGCCTCGACCAGCTCGAACTGACTCCACCTACCGTCCGTCTCAAGCTTTGGCAGGTCGTGCAGAGCGAATACGCCCGTCTTGCCGGGGAGCTTGGCCTGACTTTCCTGCCGGTGCCTGCGTCGCTGAAAACCGCCGATGGCTTTCTCAGGCGCCAGTACTGGGCCGACGATGTCGCCCACGCCAACGACGACTACGGCCACGTGATGCGCGATGCCATCGCCGAAGCCTTTTCCCTCCTGCCGACGGTGACCGCGTGACCCATCCTTACCGCCAGCTGCCCGATCGCGCCTTCTGGTCTCGTGGCGTGTCACGAGGCTTCGATGCCGCTGCCGTTTACGAAGGCAGCACGCCGCTGCTTCCCGCCGGCGCCAGGGTGGTCTCCGCCGGCTCCTGCTTCGCCGCGAACCTCGTCCCCTATCTCGAGGCCAACGGCTTCACCTACATCCGCACCGAAGCCTTGACCGCCCTGGTCGGCGTCGAGCCGCAGGCGATGAGCTACGACAAGTTCAGCGCCGGCTACGGCAACATCTACACCGCCCGCCAGCTCCGTCAGCTGTGCGAGCGCGCGCTCGGCCGGTTCGCCCCGCAGGAAGATCGCTGGCACGAGGACGGCATGGTCATCGACCCGTTGCGTCCCGGCCTGACTTATCCTGCCGGCGACGATTTCGAGTTCGAGGCGATGACCCGCTTCCACCTCGATGCGACCCGGGCGGCAATTTCCGTGTGTGACACTTTCATTTTCACCCTCGGCCTCACCGAAAGCTGGGTTTCGCTGCGGGACGGCACCGTGTTCCCCGCCTGCCCGGGCACCGTGCGCGGCATGTTCGACCCGCGCGCGCACGGTTTTCACAACTTCACCGCCGCCGAGACGATCGAGGATCTCATCGCCGCGCTCGGCCTGGTGCGCGAGATCAATCCCCACTGCCGCATCGTGCTGACCGTATCACCGGTGCCGCTAGTCGCTACCGCCACTGGCGGCCACGTCCTGTCGGCGACAGTCTACAGCAAGTCCGTGCTACGCGTCGCCGCCGCCGAGGCGACCCGCGCGCTCGACAATGTCGTCTACTTCCCTGCCTACGAGATCATCACCGGCCCGCAGGCCCCGCAGGACTATTTCGAGGACAATCGCCGCGACCCGAGCCGCAAGGGGATCGACGCGGTCATGGCCGCATTCTTCTCCGCCTGCGGCATCGCCGAACCGAACGGCATCACCGCGCAGGACCAGCCTGCTCCGCCCCCTGATGCGCTCGCCGCCTTGTCCCGCCGCATTGCCGACATCGAATGCGAGGAAGCTGCGGCCGACAACTGAGACCGACCGACGTGATCGAACTGCGCAACATCGCGAAGAGCTACCCGACCCGAGCCGGCCTGCGCCGGGTTCTGGATTCGGTCAACTTCGCCATCGGCCGTGGCGAAAGCGTCGGCATCCTGGGCCGCAATGGTGCCGGCAAGTCCACCCTGATCCGCCTGATCAGCGGCGCCGAGGAGCCGACTGCCGGCACCATCCTGCGCGGCATGACCGTGTCCTGGCCGCTGGCCTTCGGCGGCGCCTTCCAGGGGTCCCTGACCGGGCTGGACAACCTGCGCTTCATTTGCCGCGTCTATGGCGCACGGGCTGAAACCAAAATCGACTTCGTCCAGGATTTCTCCGAACTTGGTGCCTATCTGCGCGAACCGGTACGCTCCTATTCGGCCGGCATGCGTGCCCGGCTGGCCTTCGCGGTGTCGATGTGCATCGAGTTCGACTGCTTCCTGATCGACGAGATCGTCGCGGTCGGCGATGCGCGGTTCCACAGCAAGTGCCATACCGAACTGTTCGTCAAGCGTGCCGATCGCGCGAAGATCATCGTCTCCCACGACACGCACTACATCGCGCAGCATTGCGACCGGGCGCTGGTCCTGTCCGGTGGCGACCTGCACGAATTTGCTTCGATGGACCGTGCCTTCGCCTTCTACACGCAGGAATAGACGCGCCGAAGCGGCACAGCCGACATAATACATCCGGTTACAAACCGCCCGATGCGGACCGGAAATGATTGGATTGCGGCCAAATTGGTGAGCTTTTTTGGCTGCTGCCAAACGCTTGGGGTGATAGCGAAAGCTGCAACGTTTCCTCGCGGCAGAATTCGGGGCTTCCGCCACAATGAATATGAGATTCAACCTCGCCGAGGCGGAACACCGCATCGCCCTCACCCGCGATGCGGCCTCCCGCCGCGCGACCATGCTCGAGCGCTGGGCGGCGCTGTCGATCGAACAGTCGCAGAGCTGGGAATATCGCGCAGTCGCGGCCGCTCCCCTTTTCGCCGGTTGTGCCCGCGTTGCCGATCTGGGCTGCGGCCACATGCTGCTGGAAAACCACCTCCCCGCAGGAACGCAATACCTGCCGGTAGACGTGGTTCCCCGCGACGAGCGCACAGTCGTCTGCGACTTCAACGTCGACACGGCCGAAAGCCTTCCCTGGGCCGATGCTGTCGCGATGCTCGACCTGCTCGAATACGTCTACGACTGCCAGTCGCTCATCGATTCCCTGCCGCCCTCGGTTGGCACGGCGGTTGTTTCGTACTGCGTGGCGGATCGGCTTGCAGATGGCGAGGAGCGCATGGCCAACGGCTGGGTGACCGATCACACCACCGCCGATATCGAGGCGATGTTCCAGGCCAGCGGCTGGACCAGGGTCAGCCGCACGTCGCTCGATGGCATGCAGGTGCTCTGGCACTTCGTCCGTCCCCATCCGCGCGCCTCGCGGCTCCTGTTCGTCGGCGGCACCGGCCGGTCGGGCACCAGCGCCACTCAGGAGCTGATCGCGTCGGCGCCGGGCAGCATACCGGTCATCGATTACGAGGCCCGCTTTCTGACATGGAAGCACGGGCTGCTCGATCTCTACGAGCTGTGGAGCCGCAACCCGCCGGCGGACGAGCTGGACGCCGCGCTTGCGCGCTTCGGCGAGTTCCTGAACGGCGATGACCGCAACGTCGGCGCATTCAGTGCCAGCGAAGCGGTCCGGGTTTTCGGCAAGCCGGCGGTCGACGCCGCTTTCGCCGGCTTTCGCCGGACACTGCATCGCGCCTCTTCGGCAGGTGACCGGGCAGCCATTTTCCGGGCGGCCGCGACCGGCTTGATGGAGCGCCTGTGGGGCGCACGTGGCCGTGGCACGATCGTCGAGAAAACGCCGGACAATGCCCTGAACCTCGTCCGCCTGGTCGAACTGTTCCCGGAGGCCAGCTTCATCATCAGCCTGCGCCACCCGATCAAGACGCTGCGCAGCTTCATGAAGCAGACCTGGCACCACGACCCGGCCGACGCGACTGCGCGACGGCTGACCGAGGAATATGGCGAGATCGCCAGCCAGATCGACCAGTGCGCCGATCTGCGCGATCGCATCTTCGTCTACGACATCGATCGCCTGGACGAGGTCCAGCCGCTGCTTGGCACCTGGCTGGCGAACCGCCTCGGTCGCAAGGTCGAACTGCCGGAAGAGCAGGTTTTCGCGGGCGCGTATCGCAACATAGTCTCACGCCAAAGGAAGGACGGTGGCGTCGCCCTCACTTCGGCCCAAGGCCTGATCGATCCCATGCTCGAGGCGGAACTGCGCATTGCCTTCGGGCGGCTTCGCGGCCAGATGGCACGCCTGGCGTGAACATTGACTAGGCGGGCCGGCTGGGCGAGAGACCGCGCTGCTTGCACAACCGGTCCGACCGGCCAGAAAATTCCAGGATCACCCGATGCGGATTGAGACCGACGCCGACGAGGAACTGACCGCACTGCTCACCAGCCTGGCGTGCCGTCAGATCGAGGCTGAGCAGCAGGTTGCGGACCTGCGTGCGCAAGTGGCCCAGTTGGTCGATGCGCTGCAGAACGGTCATGCCCGGATCGGCAGGCAGATCGCCGACACCCGCGAAGGTCTCGCCGCCCAGTCCGACCGGATCGGCTGGCTGGAGGACGAGTCGCTGAATGCGGCGGCGCGGACCGAGGCGGTGCGCGAGGCGCTGCGCGAGCTGGAGATCCGGCTGATCCCGCCAGCGCCGGTGCCGGCGCGGTGGTGGCTGGCGGTGCGCAAGGCGGGGGCGCGGGTCTGGCGCCTGGTGCGCCATCCGCATCTGGCCCACCGCGATGCCGAGTTGCGGATCGTGCGGCGCTGCGGGCTGTTCGATGCCGCCTGGTATCTGCGGCAGAATCCGGATGTGGCACGGACCGGGATGGACCCGGCGGTGCATTATGTGCGGCACGGAGCGCGGGAGAACCGGCGGGCATCGCCCCGGTTCGACACGCTGACCGCGCGGCAGCAACTGGGCCTGGGGCGCAAGGCGAATCCGCTGGTGCACTTCTACCGGGCGACCCGGGCGGCGCTGCGCGGCAACCCGGAGCTGTTCGACGCCGGATTCTACCTGGCGGCCAACCCGGACGTGCGCGCCAGCCGGATGGACCCGCTGGACCACTTCCTGGCCCACGGCATCATCGAGGGCCGCCGCCCCTCCCGCCACCTGACCGCCGCGCAAGTCGAGCAGCGGCTGGGCTGGGGCGGGATGGCATAGCCATTCCGCGCGCCAATTTCGCTTGTCGAAATTGGCCCACAAATGACTCCCGGCGACGAATCAGCGAACTTCACATGCCCTGTTTGATGCAAGTTCCGAAAATATGACCGCAATTCCATGAAGTCATTTCATTTTCTGAACAGGCCGTTCCGGGAACTTCTCGAACTTCGTGCACAGAGGGCATGGCAAGACTCCGCGCGCGGTGAGCGCGGGGGGCATGGGGTGAATCAACGACAGAAAGAGCCGATGCGATTCTGACATCGAACTGCTATGTAGGAAAGCCCCGGAGGGATCGCTTGCCGATCCCGACCACAAAGGACTCCGTGAACCGCAGCGGGGCGGGCGAGAGTTTGGGGATTCTTGCACGTGTCACCGTAATTTAAGTAGACTCTCACCGTAATTCCGGGTCGAAGGCGACCACATCTGCTCCAGATGCCACCCGCGAGATTGGGTATTCTTGCACATGTTACCGTAATTCTGGATTGACGAATGCGGGGTGTTAATATGAGATTCTTGCAGTCGGTCACCTCGCTCCTGCGTAAAGGGGCCCCTCGCTTTAGTGTCCTTGAAGCCGCACTTCTGGATGAGGTTGAACGCCATCTTGATGTGGACCGAGCCGACAGACTGAGGCGTCGTGTCGAGAGTATTAACTTCGTGCAACGGCTCGATGGAGGTCGGGAGGTAAACGCCTACGCGCTCAAAAACGGGAAGCCCGCATTTGACGAGGCAACCCGATTGATAGCTGAGGATGATGAACGAAAGTTGGCTACGTTCTCATTCTTTGGAGCCAATCAAGTCAACTACGAAGGGACTGCATGGTTGGTGAACGGGCAGTTGTTCTCCCTGGAATTTAATAACCCGACGGAGCATGCCCTTGATGATCACCCAATGGATGTGAAGCTTTCTATTTGCATATAGAGCTTTGCCCCGCCGACTCCGCTTACCGGGGCCGGGCGGTGTCAACCTGAAGCGCAACACGGCTGGCCATCAGCCTGTGCCTGTGCGACGAGTCTGGCAAAGACCTCATTGGGCGTTTCGAAGTCGAGCACCTTGCGCGGCCTGTTGTTCAGGCGCTCGGCGATTTCGTTGAGCTCGTCCTGCGTGTGCCCGCCAAGGTCGGTTCCCTTGGGCAGATACTGCCGGATCAGTCCGTTCGCATTCTCGTTCGAGCCGCGCTGCCAGGGGCTGTAGGGGTCGGCGAAGTAGACCTGGATGCCGGTGTTCTGCGTCAGCTGCGCATGCCGCGCCATCTCGGTGCCCCGGTCATAAGTGAGCGTCTTGCGCAAGGCTTCAGGCACGTTCTCGAAGCTGCGCTCGAAGGCGCAGCGGGTGGTCTCGGCATCGAGCGCGTCCATGCGAGCGAGCAGGACGAGGCGGCTGGTGCGCTCGACCAGGGTGCCCACGGCGGATCGGTTGGCGGCCCCCTTGATCAGGTCGCCTTCCCAATGCCCGGGGATCAGCCGGGCGGCGACATCTTCGGGCCTTTGTGCGATCCTGATGTCATCGGTGACGAAGCCGCGCCGGTCGGTGCCGCGCGACCGCGGGCGCCGGTTCTGCCGGCCCTGGCGCAGCGCGGACAGCAGTTCCTTGCGCAGTTCGCCGCGCGGCAGGGCGTAGAGTGCGCCATAGATGGTTTCGTGGCAGGCGGTGCCGGGGCGGTCAGCGGGTTCCATGCGGCGCAGTCTGCCCGCAATCTGCAAGGGCGACCAGCCACTGCGCAACTGGCCGGCGACATGCTCGAACAAGGGGCTGCCAGTGACCAGCTTGCGCCGGCCCCGCCGGCTCTGCGACCGCCGCCACAGTGCGGTGTGTAGCGCATGCGCGGGGCTGTAGCGGCCTCATTCGCCGGACCTCCCGGCTGATCGTCGATGGTGCCCGATTGAGCCTGCGGGCAATTGCCCGCTGGCTCAATCCAGCCCGCCGCCCTTCATCGATCGCCAGACGGTCAACGTAGCTCAGATGCTCGTAGCAAACCCCCATCGCACCGCTCCTCTTCAGCCAACGGGTGATGCCCCGTTGCGCTTACTTTTGGAACGCGCGAGACGTGTGCTGCGCGGCAACGCATTGCGACCGCAGTCTTGATCCGGCCTAGTTTACAGATTTTCGATAAACTGCCATAAGCTCGCTATGGATCGTCGCCGCAATCCCTTCGCTCCCGGGGCTGGCACCCCGCCGCCCGAACTCGCCGGCCGCGCCG